>Ga0335395_10000099_pt1 | contig 58195 bp, 54 predicted proteins | sample MAT02_FD_205744 | JGI IMG/M metagenome (GOLD analysis project Ga0335395, IMG submission 205744) | Freshwater microbial communities from Lake Fryxell liftoff mats and glacier meltwater in Antarctica - MAT-02 (spades assembly) (version 2) ... | reverse complement strand
TGATTGTGCGTCTCTCGCCGAATGTTTGAGAACTTGTAACTCTACATCCATTGCTCTGCCTCATTTGTAGCGTTTTTATATTTTTATACTTTTATTTTAGCACTCGGAGAGTGACAAAAGAGGGATATTGAACGAACTGTTGATGAAAACTCAGATGGAAACTCAGATAAAGAGGTTTGCATCAACACTGGAGTTTAGACTAAATAAAGATGAGAACGGTGGCTTTCAGAAGAACTAGAGCCACCGCGCCGGGAGAAAATAAGGGTGAAAAAGAAAACCTACCCACTCCCGTCAGGAACAGTGAACGATTAAAGAAATTTCGTCAAGCAGCATACGAGTTATTGGTGGTCGCTCTCCTATGCAACATTTGAGCTGATGGATGCAGTGATGACCACGCCCGAATGCGGCCTGTTTGGCGGAATTTTCACTCAGTCCGCTATTCAGTCGTCAATGGCCAAGCATATACGAAGCCTTACAAGACTGTAGGCCAGACCGGAAAAAACTGATGGAGTTGTATCGAGAGCAATTAGAACAGCAAGTACCTGCAACAGAACATATATTAGTGGCGATCGACCACACTGCATGGGGGAGACCAGAATCCAAAACATTAAAAGACAGAACCCATGAATATCAGGGGGGAGTAATTATTGGACAAGGGTACAGTGAAAAAACGGGTTTCTCGACGCAAAAAGTCTTCAAGATTAGTTATTTAATCTTCTCCCTCTTGAGTTTTTGAGTAACAGCTTGCCTGCTCTTCAAAGCCAGCTACTTTTAGCTGCGACTATTTTTTAGTCTAAACTACAGTTGGTAAAATCAACATTGCGGCCTTTGACTAGGGGTTGATTTTGAATGTAGTAGGCATTATCTGGTTCGGCTCCCTTTTTGAGAAGAGGATAGTTCATCGTTGTTGAACCCATCGTTTTCATCCGCATCCCCATGAGTTCAATCAGCGTCCGAATAAAACACTCGATTAATCGACTTGAAAATTCGTGTTCTTCTAAGGGCATGGTGATTTCTAGAATCCCGTTGTCATAGATCAAACGAGAGCCTCGTGACTGGGGCAAGGCATTGAGAACTTGTAGATAACCGTCCCAAGATAACCCACAAATTACCACGCGCTGTTCGCCAATAGGTTTTTGCAGTTCTGCTGTAGCTTCTGGTGCAGATGTTACCACAAGTGGCCTCCAAGTGGAATTGATATTGATGGTTTGCTCTAAGGCTAACTTAGTTTACATTGATTTGGCAAATTTCTAACATCCGTTTGATTTTTGGCAACTGTCTTTCAGATTTAACGGATTTAACTGAGATATTGCACCATTTTCAATAAGACTTTTATGAACAGGCAAGATGCCTGTTCCACAAGAAATTTACTCTTTGTGGAACAGGCATCTTGCCTGTTGGTGAGGTTCTACAAGAAATTTACTCTTTTTTGTGGAACAGGCATCTTGCCTGTTGCTGATAATGGTGCAACATCTCAGATGTAACGGATGTTAGGAAGTTCGTCATTGGGATTTGCTATAACTACATTTATAGTCACACGAAACTTTTATAATTTGTATTTTAGATAAATTCGACCTAGGATCAGAACAACAGAGACAAAGACACCTGACAGCGAGAGCAATAAACTATGATTAGCCAAAAAGTTCTGATTGTTTTAACCAGCCACGATACACTGGGCGATACTGGCAAAGAAACAGGTTTTTATCTCCCGGAGGTAACTCATCCGTTGGACGCTTTTACTCGTGCTGGATTAACCGTAGATTTTGTTAGTCCCAAAGGCGGTAAAGCTCCGATGGTTGGGATTGATTTGGAAGACCCGCTAAATAAGGCTTTTTTAGACGATTCCCAGCAGGTTTTTCGAGTCGAAAATACGCTGAATCCCGCACAAATTGACCCCGCAGAATACGGCGCTATTTTCTATGCTGGTGGACATGGGACGATGTGGGATTTTGCTGATAACCAGGAGCTTGCTGGGATTGCTGCTGCTATTTATGAAGCAGGCGGGATTGTGGCTGCTGTTTGTCACGGGCCGGCGGCGTTAGTTAATATTAAGTTGTCGGATGGTGAATATCTTGTTGCTAATAAGACTGTGGCTGCTTTTACTAATGAAGAGGAAGCGGCTGTGGGATTGACTGATATCGTGCCGTTTTTGCTGGAGGCGAAGTTAATTGAGCGTGGGGCTAATTTTACCAAGGTTGCTAATTTTCAAGTTTGTGTTGTTGAGTGCGATCGGCTTGTGACAGGCCAAAATCCCGCTTCCGCAGCAGGTGTAGGCGAAAAAATGGTAGAATTGCTCAAAAATAAGTAAGTCGCTCTAATTAAACATAAAACGCTTTGCTGTTAGATACCCGACTTCTTTAAGAAGTCGGGTATCTGGTTTGTGCCGAGAACATTACCGCCAAATCTTCGTCATTTATGAAAATGCAGTCCCCATCGCTAAGCATAAGGACTGTCTAACGATCGCCTTTTGGGAACATTTGATTGATTCCGATCGGCAAAAATCATCAGAAAATAAAAACTTAGCATAAATTATCAATTTGTGCTGATAATTATCATAGCAAAATGAATAAGATATTAGGGCATAATGTAATTTTGAGTGAACAGGGTATGGAACTAGATTTACAAAGATTTTATAAAGTTTGCAATCCCAGCTACACCCTCGCAGTAGCCAATCCAGAAGACAGACAATACTACATCGAATTTTCTTCAGTCAGAGGTGGCACAATCGTAGAACAATTGGAGCGGACTATCAGTCGCCTCTCGCCAGACGAACCCACCTGTCAATTATTCACAGGCCACATCGGCTGCGGTAAATCTACAGAATTGCTACGGCTGCAATCTGAATTGGAGCATCAGGGATTTCACGTAGTTTACTTTGAATCTAGCAAAGATTTAGATATGGCTGATGTCGATATCACTGACATTTTGTTGAGCGTGGCCCGACAGGTGAGTGAAAGTATTGAGAAGCTCAAAATTAAGCTGCAACCGAATGGTTTTAAAGCTTTGCTGAAAGGCGTGGCAGATGTTTTTCAGACTCAAATAGATCTGAAAGCTGAGGCGAATGTTCCCGGTTTGGGTGAAATAGGTATCAGCACGGATGGAGAGTTTTCTCTGGCTTTGGGCATTGGTAAAATTACTGCTAAAGCTAAAGATTCTCCGAATCTGCGATCGGAGTTAAGGCAATATTTGGAACCGCGAACTAATGTAATTTTGGATGCACTGAATAAGGAGTTGCTCGAACCGGCTACTAAAGAACTCAAACGTCAGGGAAAACGAGGGCTTGTGGTAATTATTGATAATCTCGATCGCATACATTTGTGCACGAAGCCCACGGGACGACTTCAGCCGGAATATTTGTTTGTAGACAGAGGCGAACAGTTGGCAAGGCTAAATTGTCACGTAGTTTACACAATTCCTTTGGTGCTGATTTTCTCTAACGATTTGGGCCAGTTGACTAATCGATTTGGGGTAGATCCCAAGGTGTTGCCAATGGTGCCAGTGCAGAACCGGGATGGTTCTGAGTGCTTCGAGGGTGTAGAATTGCTGCGGCAAATGGTGTTGGCTCGTGCTTTCCCAACGGTGGAGCCGATCGCACGCTATGATTTGATTGGCAAAATTTTTGATCATCCCGAAACTCTCGATCGCCTATGTCGAGTTAGCGGGGGACACGTCCGCAATTTGCTACAACTGCTCTATGGTTGCCTCCAGAGAGAAGATCCGCCCTTGTCTAGGGCAACTTTGGAAAAAGTGATCGTTCAGCGTCGCCACCAGCTCACGTTAGCAATAGAGTCCGATGAGTGGATATTACTCAACCAAGTATTCGCAACCAAAACTGTGAGTGGAGAGACTAAATATCAAATTTTGTTGCGTAGTCTCTGGGTGTTTGAATACCGTTATGGTGACGATTATTGGTTTGATGTCAATCCAATTTTGGCAGATGCAAAAGAGTTGACAGTTGACAGTTGACGGTTGACAGTTGACGGTTGACGGTTGATAGTTGACGGTTGACGGTTGACTGTTAACTGTTAATTATCGTCAGTGAACAGTGAACAGTGAACAGTTGACGGTTGACTGCAAATAGCCAACAGTCAACAGCGAACAGCTAACAGCGAACAGCTAACAGTCAACAGTCAACAGTCAACAGTCAACTAACAAAAATGATTAAAGGCACTACGAAACTATTAGGAGTAATCGGTCATCCGATCGCACATTCTCTGTCACCGGCGATGCACAATGCGGCGATTTCCCATTTGGGGGTCGATTTTGTTTACCTAGCGTTTCCGGTAAAACCAGAGGATTTAAAAGTTGCTCTTTTAGGCTTTCGGGCGATCGGCATTCAGGGATTTAGCATCACGATTCCCCACAAACAAGCCATCTTACCACTGTTGTCGGAGGTTTCTCCTATTGCTCGTGCGATCGGCGCAGTCAATACCGTATACCTAACTGACAAAGGTTGGTGCGGCACAAATACTGACGTTGAAGGCTTTCTCGCACCGTTGCAGACCCCCCCAACCCCCCCTTACCAAGGGGGGGCTAAAGAGGTGAAATCTGTCTTAGAAAGTGGCAATATGACTGCCGAATCCTGTCCCCCCCCTTACCAAGGGGGGGCAGCCCAATCTTGTCCCCCCCCTTACCAAGGGGGGGCAGCCCAATCTTGTCCCCCCCCTTACCAAGGGGGGGCTAGGGGGGGTTCCGATTGGAGTCAGAAAGTAGCAGTAATTTTGGGCAATGGCGGGGCGGCGAGAGCGGTTGTGGCGGGATGTGCTCAATTGGGATGTGCAGAGATTCACGTTGTTGGTCGCAACGAGCAAAACTTAGCAGAATTTCAGCAGAGTTGGGTCAATTCTCCCATGCCTGTGAAATCTTTGCGAGTCCATACTTGGAATAACTTGTCAAGCTTAATTTCCCAGGCAGATTTGTTAGTCAACACTACGCCTGTGGGGATGTATCCACATGGGGAAATGTCGCCGGTTGCTGTTGGTGCGATCGACCAAATTTCACCAGGTGCGATCGCCTATGATTTAATTTACAACCCAAATCCTACTCAATTTCTCAAAGATGCCCAGCTTCGGGGAGCGAAAACCATTGATGGACTCGAAATGTTAGTTCAACAAGGAGCCGCCGCCTTAAAAATTTGGCTGGAAACAGATTCAGTCCCAGTAGATGTCATGCGCCACGCCTTACGAAAGCATTTAGGCTTAGATTAATGCAATTTCTGCTCGCGGTAGGGAAACGACAGTGCCGTGTCCTCCCGGCGCTAATCCGATTTCTTTGGCGGTAGGGAAACGGCACTGCCGTGTCCTCCCGGAGCCGGACACGGCAGTGCCGTTTCCCTACAGATGTTAAGAATTTGCAACTGAATTCGCGTTAAGCTAAGAGTTAAAATATACTTGTGCTATAACTTATGAAATTTCGAGCTATTAGCCTTTTTTTCGTCACTTGCCTAATCGGAGTTTTTAGTTTAGCATTCACTCCACCTGCTTGGGCTCTCACACAAATTAAACTCTCGGATCTTTCCTATCACGAATGTCCGGCAGAAATGGCAGAAGGAACTGTCACCAGCGGCAGTTCAATGGAAGCTACTTGCTTTCTGATTACTGGCAAAGCTGAAAATAGCACTAACAAACCTGTTGTCAATGCCGATATTTTCGGACGAATTTATGATGCAGACGACAATCCGGTAATGCAAAATCGCACTCGTCTAGGTTCCATAGAAGAAGTTCCCCCCGGAGTTAGCGATTTTCAAATCAGAATCTCCGTAGCGGCAAATCAACCAACACCTTTGAAGCTCAAGCAATTTAAAGCTACAGGTTTTACCGGTCTCGTTCGTCGCTAATCTCAACTCATATCAGTTCCGGTAACACCGGAATGGCATAGAGGAGACGGCAGTGCCGTGTCCGTACCCCAGATTCATTGTAGGGACACGGCACTGCCGTCTCCTGATTTCGGTAATATTAACAATTCCGATGCTACCGGAGTGGAATCCTCGACTCACCGCGCCTCTCATCCCACGCTAATCGAAGCGATATAACGTGGGGATTCCCGTCTGTTTAACTAAAATGCTGTTCGTTGCAAGTTGCTTAAAAGACCGATCAAGAATTCCGAGCCGAACTGGAGGACGAAAAATGCAATCAGCGGAGAAAAGTCAATCCCTCCTAGGGGGGGTATAATTGAGCGGAATAGATTCAGGTAAGGGTCTGTTAACTGACTCAAAATCGAAAACGGGGCACTTGACCAATCGATATTAGGAAACCAAGTTAACAGCACTCTAAAAATCATCAGATATAGGTAGATTGTCAGAAATGAGGACAGCGTGGTTGCCAAAAGGCCTATTGAAGAACTCATAAATTTTGCTTGATGTTTGAGTAAAGTTTAGAAATGCTTTAGCCTTGAGTTTAGCATATTTCGCAACACATCTGGCATAATTCTTGTGGAACAGGCTCTTAGAGCCTGTTCAAAACCTGCTTTTTACTCCTATGTCTAAGAGTCTTCAGCTAAAGAACTTTGGCTGCTGTGTACCTGTGCGTTGCCATTCACGTCGCCGAGTTGCAGCCGCACGTCATCTATTGCCTGATTGAGTTGGGCAATTTTATCTTCTAAACTCAGCCTTGCTACTTCAATGCGTTCGTCTTCGAGTTGACTACCTTTCCGTTTGCTGGGCTTGATGGGCTTAGCCTCTGATGGGTTTGCAAGGAATGCCTCAGCAGCGCGTCGCGACAACACCACGCCCAAAACTGCACCGACTAAGCCACCAACCGCAGCCCCAGCAATAAATCCTCCTGCAAAACCGTCTCGATTACTCATTGCTTAACTCAACTGCGCGATATTTTTTTTGATTTTTTAGTTATTTCTGAGAAATTATAAAAATTACCCAGAAATCGTGTTTTGATTAAAAACAGCTCCGACTTCTTGGTTGAAACGGATCATTTCCAAGGATCGATCGCCATACAGGTCTTCAATGTGCTCTAAGCAGCAGTCGATCGCAAAATCGTTCAATTCCTCCGCCTCAATGCCGTACATATCCTGAAACACCTCTGAGTCTACCCGACAAAAGCGCGGTCGATGCTCATAAATCCCGCATTCTCGCTTTTTTTTGTCAAAGTTGATGCACCAACCGTCATCTCCTACTAGGCTCAAGTAGACCCCTAATTCTTCTTCTGATAAATACTCATCTAAGTCGGGACGCTCTGTTGGGTCGAGGTAACAACAAGCACCGCACTGTTTTACGCAAAGCCAGGTAGCCATAGTTCGATTTTAGATCTTAGATTCTAAGATTTTAGATTTTAGATATCCGCCGATCATAGTTTAACATGACTTAGACAAAGACTATTATGTAGGTGATAATTATGTCTTCTTCGCAACCTCCGTCAAGGGAAAAAAGACCTCTCGGATTGGATGAATTGATTGCGATCCTAGTGGCCTTCGGTACTATGGGCTCAATTTTCTTTTGGGCCACAGGTAAAAAACCAAGTGAATTTAGTGAGACAAATTGGCAATTTCCAGCGGTTTTCTCTCAACCTGCTGCGGTGCCCGATAGTTCAAAAATATTAACGCCCCCGCCGTCGAGTTCGGATGTGCGATCGCCCGCAGTAACCGTAATTCCCTATCCATCTCCCGTTGCTCCTGTAGAGCCTTTACCCCAAGTTGTCGTTCCAATTCCTGTGATTGTTCCCCCGGTTAGCGCTGTCCCAGAACAACCAATTGGGCGATCGACTCCAGCCCCAACAACTACCAAACCTAAATCGGCTAAAGGAAAAATTGCTCCCGTCAAATTTTCCGATGTTCCAGACAACTATTGGGCGCGTCCATTTATTGTAGCTTTAGTCGATCGGCAAATTTTTGCAGATTTCACCGACAGCAAATTTCGTCCCGACGAATCGATGACACGAGCCGAACTAGCGCGCTTAATTCAACGAATGTCTGACCAAGAACCGCGCCGAAAATCTGTTAATTTTAAAGACGTCAAATCCGAAAGTCCGGTGGCTCCTTTCATCGATTACAGCGTCAAAACAGGATATCTCAAAGGATATCCTGACAATGCTTTCCGTCCCGATAAAAAAATTCCTCGTGTAGAAGTGATTGCAGCTTTGGCTAGCGGCTTGAACCTGAAACCATCAACCAAACCAACCAAAAGTTTACAAGTGTATACAGACAGAAAAAAAGTCCCGAAATGGGCAGTTGACAAAGTAGCAGCAGCGACGGAAGCGGGGATTGTTGTCAACCATCCCAAGCGCCAACTTTTGCAGCCAAATCGCACAGCAACTCGCGCTGAAGTAGCAGCCATGATTTACCAAGCTATGGCAAAAGAAGGAAAAGTACCAGCTAAATCTTCTCAGTATATTGTCCGGCGTTCCAAGGTATCCCAGTAAAAACTTGGGGCGGGTTAGAAACCCACCCCAAAAGCAAAATATTTCTGATTGTTCGTAGTAAGGACTTTAGAGTGATATCAATTCCGGCTGCACCGGAATGATATAGAGGACACGGCAGTGCCGTGTCCCTACCACGATCAATTGTAGGGACACGGCACTGCCGTGTCCTCCGTTTATATCATTCCGATGCTAACGGAATTGATATGATATGGGCACAAGCTAGATCAATCTTGAAAAACCATAATACTGCCAGAATAGCAAGCCACCCAAACCTGATTAGTTTGCGGATCGTAAGTAATCCCGATCGGGCTTGAATTCACATTCACCGTTTGCAACACTTTCATATCGCTCGTGCGAACCTTACTGACAGTATTGGAAGAATAATTAACAACATAAATCAGCTTACCATCATCAGAAATTGTCATACTACGAGGCTGACTACCAGTCGAGATTTTCTCCACAACTTCGCCCGAATTCAGGTTAATTTTTGCAACATTTCCCTCACCATTCAAAGTAGCATAAAGATACTTGCCATTAGGATCGATCACCAAATGACGTGGCGCATTACCAACATTCTTCAACCATGCTACCGAGAAATCAGTGAGATTAACCCTCGCAATATCCGAAGAACCCATGACAGCAACATAGGCAGTTTTCGAGTCAGGAGTCACAACAATACCGCGAGGATACGCACCCAATTTGACCCGCTCAATTTCCCTATTTTTCTGAGTATCAACTACGCTCAAATCCCAACTGCACCAATTGCTCGCCAGCACAAAACGATTATCTGGTGAAACAGCATTAAATTTCGGTACAGCACCTACAGAAATTACCTTTTCGATTTTCAGAGTTTGGGTATTGATGCGGTACATAAAACTTTTGTCATGTTGTGCTGCTGGAGAACATCTATCGCTACCCGGATTGTCAAAGCCAGAACCGTACATCTGATAGTTTGATACATAGGCATATTTGCCATCAGTTGTAAAAGCAGCTTCAACGGGAGCACCTTGATAATTTCCCTTAAATTTGGAAAAGCCAAACTTCGACAAATTTACTCGATCGGGAATAGTCTTGACTAACTTAAAGTTCCGGTCGTAAACTGTGATTGTGTGGCTGTACATCATGTTTTGAGCAAAAAACAGACCAGAACCTGAGTAAACTATTGATTTGGGCGATATATTGCCGTAAATGGTTTTTTTCAGTGTCATATTCCCGTTAATTTTTTGACGAGGAATCACCGTTTTCGGTTGTGCTTGATTTGGGCTTTTTGGTTCTTCTTGAGTTGTGGGAGTTTCCGTCGTGAATGGCGGTAAAAAGGGATTGTTAAAGAGAGGTGTTTTTGATTGTTGTTTAGTGGGAGATTTTAATTGGTTTGGATTTTCGGTTGTGTTATAAGAGGGGGAAGAATTATCAGAGTTGGGCGATATTTTTTCACGAGATTCTGTTTCAGTACCTTCCGGCTTAACTTTCAGCGCCGACCAAGTTTTCGGGCCGACAATTCCGTCAATTTTTAGATTGTTTTCTGCTTGAAATTTTTTGACAGCAGATTGAGTTACAGAACCGTAAAATCCTGTGGGTTGGCGACTAAAATATCCTGCGTCTTGCAAAGTTTTCTGAAGTTCGGCAACTTCCGGGCCTGAATCGCCTTTTCTGATGGCAAGTGCCGGATTGACTAGGTTGAAAATTGTTAAAACAAGGGTAAATAATAGTAAAGGAGTAGAGGCTAAATTCAGGTGGGTTGTGGAGTTGGTCGCTTGAGTTTGATTGGGATGGGTTTCCCAAGTTTCAGCTAAATGCAGGTATGCTAGTCCGTCCATAGTTTTTACTAAGTGGTTTTGGTGATATGATACACCAATTAATATTGGTCAAAGTGATAAACTGGAAAAGTTTACGATCATCGGGACTTACGAAAACTTTTAATGGTGTCAGCAAGTAGGAGTGAGCAATAATGTTGAATTGGGAACAAACACCGATCGCACCACTGACTAAACAAGACCCGCAGACTTTAGTGTACGACGGTTACGGTGGGCTTTGCCAGCGGGCTTGGGTAGAGATTGATTTAGCAGCTTTAACCCACAATGTAAAACAGCTTAAAAATATTTTATCTCCCCAAACACAACTGATGGCAGTTGTCAAGGCTGATGCTTATGGCCACGGTGCGATCGCAGTTAGTCAAACAGTTTTGCAAGCAGGTGCTAGTTGGCTGGGAGTGGCGACAATTCCAGAAGGCATTGAATTGCGGGAAGCTGGGATTGAAGCGCCGATTTTGGTGTTGGGGGCGACGTATACTACAGAACAGGTAAAAGCGATCGCCCACTGGCACTTGCAACCAACTATTTGTACTGTCAAACAAGCTCTAATATTTTCAGAATTCCTTGCTACTCTTAATCAATCTTTGCCCGTTCATGCTAAGTTAGATACGGGAATGTCTCGCTTGGGTGCACCTTGGCAAGAAGCAACAGAATTTGTACAGTTGATTCAGCGGTTGCCAAATCTGAAATTAGCTAGCGTTTACTCTCACTTGGCTACAGCGGATAGTCCAGACCAGACTATTATGTTACAACAGCATGAGAAGTTTAAATTGGCGATCGCCCAAATTAAGATAGCAGGAATTAATCCCGATCGCCTACACTTAGCAAACTCTGCGGCTACCATCGCAAATCCAAACTTGCATTACGATTTAGTGCGAGTCGGTTTAGCTAATTATGGTCTTTATCCAGCACCTCATTTACAAAGTATCATCAATTTAAAGCCTGTAATGCAGGTAAAAGCTAGGGTGACACAGGTGAAAACAATAGAAGCGGGAACCGGTGTCAGTTACGGTCATACATTTGTGGCAAAACAACAGACGCAGATTGCTGTAGTTGGCATCGGTTATGCAGACGGTATTCCGCGCAATCTTTCTAATAAAATGCAGGTGTTAATCAGGGGAAATTTTGTGCCACAAGTGGGGGCGGTAACGATGGATCAGCTAATGCTTGATGTTAGTGCTATTCCCGATTTGGAAGTCGGTGAAGTGGTCACTTTGTTGGGTGAAGATGGGGGAAATCAGATTTCTGCGGATGATTGGGCGGCGATTTTAGGTACTATTTCGTGGGAGATTCTGTGTGGTTTTAAACACAGGCTGCCGCGCGTAGCAGTCTCATAGTTATTGGTTAGTAGTTATTGGTTATTGGTTATTTTGTTTGTTGTTTTTTAGCAATGCTCAGTCCTCAATACCTATGCCCTATACCCTATGCCCTATGCCCTATGCCCAATTACCAATTTCAAATTAACATGACAACAATCAGCACATTTTTACTAATAGCTAAAACATTGCTACTACAATTAGATGCAGGAAGAATTCAAGCTTTCCAAGTCGCCCAAGAATTTTCCAAGAAATCCATAGAATTGGGGTTTGAAATTGTCCCTAAACTGCTGTGGGCGATCGGCATTTTGTTAATTACCCGATTTGCGATCGGCATTGTGGGGCGCGTGACTCGCCGAGCACTTAGTCGCACAGAAGCAACGTTGCGAAAATTCTTAGTCCAAGCTGCTGAAATTACGATTTTAGTAGTCGGAGTAGTCGCCACTTTGAGTCAGTTGGGGATTCAAACTACCAGTGTAGTTGCTGTGGTGGGCGCTGCGGGTTTGGCGATCGGTTTGGCTTGGCAAAATACTTTGTCTCACTTTGCTGCTGGGGTGATGTTGATTAGTTTACGGCCTTTTGAAGTCGGAGATGCGATCGAAGGTACGGATGTCAAAGGAGTCGTTGACAGCATTGGGATTTTTTCAACCACGGTGGTGACAGACGATCATGTAAAAATTATTGTGCCGAATAATCAGTTGTTTAACGGTACACTGAAAAATACCACGGCAATGGGAACAAGACGGGTAGACTTAAAGATCGATATTGGCGATCGCCCAATCCGTCCAACTGTAGCTGAGTTATTAGAAATTGCCCAATCTCACCCGCTAGTTTTGGACAATCCAGCGCCGACTTGTCTAGTGGCTGAAATTACTCCCGATTCAACTATTTTGTCTCTTCGCCCTTGGTGTGCATCTGTAGCCTACGAACAAGTGCGATCGCAAATCCAACAACTCGTCAAAGAAGCAATGGAAGCTCAAAAAAATCAACAATAATAAATCTCAATTTTAACTCTAAAATCTTAAATAGTTCCGAGGTATTTCCAATGAGCAAATGGTATCCGCAGCAAATTCTCCAAGAAGCAGGTGTCAGGATTTCTCCCGCCGAAAAACAAAAAATTCTCAGCAAATTTCCGCCTCCCGACGAAAAGGGTGAAATCTATGCCGACGGCATTTTTGAAGGCGGTGGCGTGCGGGGAGTTGCGTTTTTAGGAGCACTCAGATGCTGTAGCGATTTAGGCATCCGCTGGCGAAAACTCGCAGGTACTTCTGCCGGTGCAATTACCGCCGCAGTATTAGCAACAGACTTGTCAATTGATGATTTAGAAGAATTGTTGGGACAGCTAGATTATAGCATATTTTTGGCCCAAAAGAACAGTCCTCTAATTTTAAATGGCGACCCAGCAGACGACTTGCAATCTCCGGTGTGGACGCTATTTTTCTTGACAATTAGTCGCCAGATGGGAGAGTATTCTTCGCTGCCTTTCAGACAGTGGCTGGAAGCAACCCTCGCTAAAGGGCATTTGCGAACTTTTGCCGATGTCAAACAACAGGTAAAAGACCGCGAATTAAAAGTAGTAATATCCAACCTCACTCGCGGTGAAATGTTAGTTTTGCCAGACGATTTGCAGCGCCGGGAATCTGCGGACTCCGATGCCTTGTACGAGCAATTGCAACTGAAAAGCGCTGAAGATTTTAGTGTAGCTGAAGCTGTGCGGTTATCGATGAGTATTCCGCTATTTTTTGAGCCAGGAAAACTGGGCAATGACTTAATTGTAGATGGGGGAATTTTGAGCAATTTCCCACTGTGGATTTATGACAAACAATCCGGTGCAACTCCCATTGCACCCCGCTGGTTTACCTTTGGGTTTCGATTAATTGATACTGGAATTGAAAATCAAGTTAACATTAGCAGTCCGGTGTCGATGTTATCGGCGATGTTCACCACGATGATGAAAGCAAGAGACCGCTATCACCAACGGGAGATGGATAAAGGCAGGGTGATTAATGTTGATGTGACTGAAGCTGGGGTGACGGCGACGGACTTTAATCTTGATGCCGATCGCAAGGCTAAACTATATCGGTTGGGATATTTGTATACTAAGAGATTTTTTCTGAGTTCCAATTTTAGTTGGGAAAAGCACTTGAAGGCTAGGGGATTTGGGGATTAGGCGATCGGTTGAGGTGGCGGATGCTAAACAGAGTCAGGCTTTCAGGAGATTGAAGATTTGGGGTTGCCAAAGACTAGATGTGTGTGCTATGCTTAGTTGCTGTCATCTGGAGAGGTGGCTGAGTGGTCGAAAGCGGCAGATTGCTAATCTGTTAAGGGTGTTATCACCCTTCGGGGGTTCGAATCCCCCCCTCTCCGTTCTATTTAATTTATTGAGTGCTGAGTTTTGTTAGCCTCTATGTATTGGCGCAAAACTTTGTTAATTAGAGTTTTATACTGTTCTCCTTGAGCCTGAAACCACTGCTTCACATCTGGATCGAGCTGAACTAGGTTGTGGGCTTGATCTGCTGGAATACGTAAAGTAGCTCGTTCAAAAAATTCATCTGTCAGGGGTGGAATATCTGAGTAATCAATATTCTCTTCTGACCTTGACTCTAAGGCTGACCAGTTAGTACCAGAGGTATTGTTCAAATCGTTTCTGCTCATGACGGTTGGCTCTTCGCGCTGAAATGATTCGGATTACATTGTTTTGACGTTCTGTCCAGACTACTACCGCTATTCCAGAACCGAGAAAACCGATTCCAAACCAACGATCTTCGCCATAATCAAAACGATCGTCTAGCTCAATCAGCATTTCACCATCAAACATCGCGGGAACATCGGCAAAATCAATCTCATGTTTACGGATGTTTTCAAGGTTTTTCGCTTCGTCCCACTCAAATTGCATGAAGGATTAGGGTATGCCAGATTAAACTAACTTCTTTCATTATATCGTCAAACCGATCGCGCCGATAAGTATATCTTAATGCGAAGCCTAGTGTTTTGCATGAAATTATTGTGCCGCTGAGAAGTCGTCCGGTGCTGGTTTGAAATAAGGTATGCTAAAATCACCTATCCCCATCGACCTGCTTAACCTGCTCTAAAGGTATATCTAGGGCTTCTGCAATTTGCTCATCGCTTAAGCCAAACTGCCGTAATTTATCAATTGTTTCAATCTTTATCCGTCTCGATCCGTCTTTTTCCGTAGTTTACAATAATTTAAGAAAGATCCGTCTTTTTCCGCTTTTAATTTTTGTGCGATCGGTTTAGTATCAATAAATCTGAGATAAGCATCTTACTAGAGTGTTTATTGACAGGTGCGTAGTTGCGCCTCAGAGCTGAAAAGGGTGTCGTCACATAGCATCAAACATCAATTTTATAGGTATAATAAATGGCAACACCAAACCCCTTGGGAAGTGATCAGAACATTACTTTAGAGCATAATAAAGTTATCACGTTAACTAAAAGAACAATTCGTTTCTCAAAAAATGTTTACCAGACTCACAATATTACAGGTTTTAGTGAAGGAGAGGTAGATATGGGAACGATTCCTTGGGGGATTATAGTTGCTCTTCTTTTGATCGGATCAACTGTTGGCATTGCTAACAGTGGAATAGGTTTGGTATTAAGTTTGGCTGCGATTGGAGGTGCAATTTGGAATTTTTCCAAGCCAAAACACTACGGTTTATTACTAATTCTCAATTCTGGTGATAAAAAGCTATTTACTACAAATAGAACGGATAGAACGGAAAAACTCAAAGAAATTATTGCACAAATATATGAACTTATTGAAAGTGAAAAGGAAGTAACTTACCAAATGTCCATTAGTAATAGTGAGATAAGTGGTAATTTCATACAGGGAAATGTTGGGGGAAACACTTCGTATCTTTCTGGTGATTGAGCGAACATGACACTAAAAGTAAACATTAACAATTGAGGATGGTATCAGATATGGAACGGAAATCTGTAGACCTAAATAATAGTAGTTTTAATGGCAACTTGGTTCAAGGAAACGTCGGTGGAAATGTAGAGTGTAAACCCGTATCGGAGAGTAAACCAGTGTCAGAAACTTACAATAATGACTACCGTGGAGCGAACATCGCCAACTCAGCCAATAAAGTTTCAGATAACGCACGACAGCAAGCCAACCAACACATTCATTTAGCTGAGCAAAAGCAAACCCTTGCAGAAGCAGCCGCAGAAATTCAACAACTTCTCAAAAAGTTAGAGGTAACTAATCCGACCGCTACTGATGCGGAAAAGATTGCTCACGTTAATGATGAAACTACCCCTAGTTTCAAGCGTCGTGCAGTTGGTGCATTGCAGGCTGGCGGTGAAACTGCGATCGAAGAGTTTTTAGACAATCCCTATGTCAATGTTGGTAAAGCGATCGTTAAAGGTTGGATCAAACCAGAATAGATTATAGAATTCTTCCATGTTTCGATCTCCTGCCTATCTAAATGTCACCAATGATCGATCGCACCTTCAATAGCTTCCCTAGCGCCGAAAACTCCGATGCGGCAAATGCTGCCTATCAGGTAGGCTATGAAAGTCCCTCACAATTCAGCCGCGAATGTTCCCGGATGTTCGGTGCGCCGCCAATCAAGGATATTGAGCGTTTACGCATAGCCTAAGTGTAGACTTGTTGGTTCGCGATCGCGCCGATTTTTGTGAAACTCCCCTGAAAGTTGCAATTAGTAGGTTGAACTGCTACCGTTAACATAGACGCATCGTAGGAAAATAACCGATGACACTAACAGAATTACTCCCTACCATTAGACAACTTTCTGCGATCGATAAACGAGAATTAATCCGCATTCTAATGGCGGAAGAGGATATCAGTGATGAACGCGCATGGAAGGCTCAATTTGAAGCTACAACAGACGCTCAGTGGGATAGTTTAGCTGAAATAGTACGTCAGGAAATCGCTGCTGGCGATATAGCGGTTCTCAGATAAATGAGGTATACCGAAACCCTGAAGCATCAAGCTTTTCAGGTCAAAATTCGTACCTCACCTTTTTGAGAAAGGCTATATTACCCCCCTGGTGGATGTTTTTCCCTACTCACCATGAAATCAAGTGTTACTAACGCATTTCGCAAGAAACTTGACCAGCTTCCTGCATCGGTTCAAGAGCAAGCTGCCAAAGCATACGCCCTTTGGCATTCAGATCCCTACCATAACAGTCTTCAGTTTAAACGAGTTAGTCAACGTCAACCTATTTATTCAGTTCGCGTTGCAAAGCAGTTTGTGTGTAAATCCTAATCTAATCTAGTGTTTTCATCGCTTCGACAACTTGTCGCGATACAAAGGGCAAAATTTGTTCGTTCTTGCTATTCTCTTTCCCCTCGGTAAATACAACTAACAAATACGGCCGCAAACCCGGTATTTCAATATAAGCCGCATCATGACGCACTTGACTTGTCAGTCCAGCTTTTGACCACAATTTCGCTTCTTTTGGCAATCCGCTACCTAAAAAACCTGTAACTTGATTTTCAGGATCGGCCTCTAATTCTGCTGGTTCTAAACTGCGTTTCATTAAACTCATCATCTCTTGGGATGCTTTGGCAGAAACAGCTACGCCACCTATGATACTATGCAACAAAATCGCTGCGGCATTTGTGGTCAGCATATTTCTATTTTCCATTAATTCTCCCAGAAATGCTCTCTCGCGACCGTAGGGGCCGTCGCACCATGTTTTTTGATTGATGTTAATGTCTTGTAAGTCTAGCCAATTCAATGATTGAAAGTAACGGTTGATGATATTTCGCTGTTGCTTCCAGGTTTCAAAGGGGCCGGATGGCAATTCTGGGCCGCTGGTGGTGCCGGTTAGTACATCTACGACTAAACTGGTGGCATCGTTGCTGGAATTTACTATCATATCTTTGACAGCCCGTTCTAATTCTGGAGATGTTTTAATCATGCCTTTTTCTGCCCATTCCCAGACGGCAACGAGGTAGAATAATTTGACGATGCTGGCAGGATACACTCGTTCTGTAGCCCTGCTGCTAAAACCTCTGGCTTGATATTTCCAATATTCTTCTGGGCTCAAAGCTCCACCTGTATTGACTCGCACCGGCGGATCGTAAACTATCCAGGTAATGGCGATGCGATCGGGAGCTAATCCTGTAAATTCTGCCTTGACGGAGGCTATAATGCTACTGCCGAGGGTTTCTAATTGTTCGTCTTTGCGGAAAAATGTCATAGGAAATTTTAGGGAGTTATACGTTATACGTTATAAGCTAGAAAAAATTAAATGACTAATCATCAATTATCTAATGTTGTGGAGTATCTGACACGATCGCACATAAATATTTACGATTCGCCAAAGTGCGATCGCCTCGCAACTCAAGCGGCGGCGGGGCGACACTTGCGAGTAGTTGACCTCCCCCAGCCCCCCCTTATCAAGGGGGAAAGAGATGGCATAGACACGCGTGTACAGGGGGATACCACGGCTGTGATGGTGCGGCTGTGCGAAGATGATTATCCGGGATGGCTGGATATTCGAGATGTTGAGTTGCTGGATGTGGCAGACACATTCTATCATCCTGAGATATTTTCGGAAGCGGAAATTAAAGAAAAATTGCCAACTGTCATTAATTTTGCTCATGAGGCTATGAACGAATCTAATTATTATCTTTGGGGAGGTACTGTCGCACCTAATTATGATTGTTCGGGATTAATGCAAGCTGCTTTTCTGTCTGTCGGTATCAGGTTGCCTAGGGATGCTTATCAACAAGAAGCTTTTACTAAGCCGATTAGTATAACTGCTTTAAAACCAGGAGATTTGTTGTTTTTCGGAACCCCCAAAAAGGCTACTCATGTGGGATTATCTTTGGGAGATAATCGTTATATTCATAGTTCAGGAAAAGAACAAGGTCGCAATGGTATCGGTATCGATGTTTTGTCGGAGGATGGGGATCAAGTTAGTCAAGCTTATTATCGGCAATTGCGAGGATGTGGTAAAGTGGTTGCAAATTATCAATCTAGTTGTTAGTTATTGGTTATTCGTTATTGGTTATTATTGCCAACAACTAACAAATAACAACTAACCAGTAACCAATGACTAATAATTACTGATGTTATCGAATAAAGAAATGGACGCTGCATTATTTTTGGAAAAATTGGCGAAACAACAGGCTGAGGCTGAAGTTGTTCTTGACGTTTCGGCGGTAGTACCAGTTTACAACGAGGTGGAAAGTTTACCTCATTTGATTGAGGCGATCGCCACTTCGATCAAAGCATCTGGACTCAGCTATCAAATTATTTGCGTAGATGATGGCTCAAAAGACGGTTCTGCTGAACTTCTCCAACAGTTAGCTAGCAGTCGCGATGACCTTTGTGCTGTAATTTTACGCCGTAATTATGGGCAAACTGCCGCCATGTCGGCAGGTTTCGATCGCGCTCGTGGTCGTGCTATTGTCACCCTAGACGGCGATTTGCAAAATGACCCGGCTGATATTCCGCTACTGTTGGCAAAGTTAGACGAAGGCTACGATTTAGTCAGCGGTTGGCGGAAAAATCGCCAAGATAATACTATCAGTCGGTTGATTCCTTCTAAAATTGCTAACTGGCTGATCGGCCGCGTTACAGGCGTGACTTTGCACGACTACGGGTGTTCTTTGAAAGCTTATCGATCGGAGTTGGTGGCAGACTTGAATCTCTACGGGGAATTGCACCGATTTTTGCCAGCTTTGGCATTTATTGAAGGGGCGAGAATTGCTGAACTCCCGGTGGGACACCACGCCCGCCGTTTTGGTCAAAGCAAGTACGGAATTTGGCGGACTTTTCGGGTGTTGATGGATTTGTTGACTATTTCATTTATGAAGAAGTTCCTAACTCGACCAATGCACGTTTTTGGACTTTTGGGAATGAGCTCTATGGCGTTGGGAGCAGTTTTAGGGATTTATTTAACAGTCCTAAAGTTGGGTTTTGGTCAAAGTATTGGTAATCGTCCTTTGCTGATTTTGGCTGTGGTTTTGGTGTTGACTGGTGTGCAGTTATTTTGTTTTGGTTTGTTGGCGGAAGTGATGATGCGGACTTATCATGAATCCCAGGGAAAACCAATTTATCGGGTACGTGAAGTGTTTGGTTCTAAGTAAGTCGAAAAGTCGAAGAATCAGGAGACGGCAATGCCGTTTCCCTACAATTAATTGGGGTAGGGAAATGGCACTGCCGTCTCCCTACAATTAATTGGGGTAGGGAAACGGCACTGCCGTCTCCTCTTCACGATCCGAGAGTATGTTACTGTTTCCAAGTTAACTGTCAACTGTCAACTGTTTAACTCATCACTTTTTGAGCTTGTCGGAGAGATGTAATAGTGGCGATCGCGTGCTCCGACACTGCATCTATTTCTGCTACAGTATTGAAACGCCCAATCCCAAACCGAATCGAAGCGTAAGCTAATTTATCCGATCGCCCGATCGCTGCTAAAACATGAGATGGTGATATCTTCGCCGAAGTACAAGCAGAACCCGAAGAAACCGCCGCCGCTGACTGTAACCCCAACATCAATGCTTGACCATCAACGCCACCTACGCTAACATTAAGATTCCCAGGCAATCTCTTAGTAGCATGACCGTTCAGAACAACATCTCCTAATTCTGCCAAATTCCCCCACAAACGCTCACGCAAACTCACAACTCGTGCTGTTTCGGCCTCCATTTCCGCAATTCCTAATTCCACCGCTTTAGCAAATCCGACTATTTGCGGTGCATACAGCGTACCCGATCGCATTCCTCGTTCATGGCCACCTCCGTGCATTTGCGGCGCTAGTTGCACTCTCGGTTTATTGCGGCGCACGTAGAGAGCACCAATGCCTTTTGGCCCATAAATTTTGTGCGCTGTCAAGGACATTAAATCAATGTTCATATCCTGTACATCAATGGGTATTTTGCCGATCGCCTGCGCTGCATCTGTGTGGAAAATAATATCATTTCCCCGACATATTGCCGCAATTTCTCCAATCGGTTGAATGACTCCAATTTCATTATTTGCCATCATCACTGAAACTAAAATTGTCTCAGCCCGAATCGCTCTGATCAAATCCCCTATATCAATCAATCCATCACTTTTTACTGGTAAAACAGTGATTTCAAATCCCAATTTTTCCAAATATGTACAGGGGTCAAGAATCGCATTATGTTCAGTTTTAACTGTAATAATGTGCTTTCCTTTATTGAAATAGGCTTCAGCGACTCCTTTAATCGCTAAATTATTCGCCTCCGTTGCCCCACTGGTAAAAACAATTTCTTCGGGGGAAGCGTTGATTGCTTCTGCTAAAATTTGTCGTGATTGTTTTACCGCTGCTTCTGCTTCCCAGCCGTAGACGTGGCTGATGCTGGCTGCGTTGCCGAATTGTTCGGTAAAATACGGCACCATCGCATCAAGTACCCGCTTGTCTACGGGGGTTGTCGAGTGGTTGTCGAGGTATATAGGACGTGCGGACATAGTGAATATTTCGTGAAAAAAGGTGTTAGATTTATTGTAGACGAGCCTTTTGTTATACAACTAAACTTTATAATTAACAAATATTTGTGAAGATTTATGCGAGCTGACATCCAGGGATTAGAAATTACTGCGGGTGAACTCAAACGCCTCAGCGGTGCGGGGCCTGATCGCGTATATCGACCAGCAACAGCGACTAAGTTTGCCCGTGAAGCTTTGAAAACTGTCGGGTTGATTTTTTTGGTTGTAATCAGTTGTTTGCTGCTGGTTGTGATATTTCCCAGGGTTTATTTGGTTTGGATAGCCCTCCACCTAACTGCGATCGCAGGTTTAATCTTTGAGGATCTCTGGAAAATTAGGTGCAGTCGCCAAAACAAACATTTAATTAATCTTTTTGATGATGTCGATCGCTATAATGGTATAATTAGAGCGATCGAAATTAACGACAAAATAGAAGATGCCGGTAATTCTGGAGTCAAAATAGGCGATCGCTCAAAAGTCATTCAAGCGTTGCAACTAATCAGAGATGATTTAGTCCGAGCTTTGAAAACCGAGAGAATTTTCCGGCAAAACAAAAAATTTGTCGCTACTAACTCCGAACTATTTGCCACTAACTTAATTGCGTTAAATGCCCTGCAAATTAGCGATAGAGCCAGCGAACAAGGGCGATTGCTCAACGAAGCTTTGCAGGTAGCCTTGGGAGTTCAATCAGAAATGAAAAAGTTGCAAAATCGAGACTATTGAGAATTGTTAAGAAATAAAACCTGATTGTAAATTTTTTCTTGTTACCCAACGGGGTCAGGATATGTTACAAAGGTGAGATTAACAACCAGGTCAGTATGTCTGCCAAACCTAAGATTATAGTTCTTGATGACGATCCGACAGGTTCTCAAACCGTACACAGTTGCTTGCTGCTGACACGTTGGGACGAAGAAACCTTGCGTTTGGGACTGCGGGACAAGTCGCCGATTTTCTTTATACTCACAAATACTCGATCGCTAACTCCCGAAACAGCAGCCTCCGTCACCCGCGAAGTGTGCCAAAATCTCAAAAAGGCGATCGCCGCCGAAGCAATCGACGATTTCCTAATAGTTAGTCGTTCCGATTCTACCCTGCGCGGTCACTATCCAATCGAAACCGACACGATCGCCGAAGAACTAGGCCCCTTCGACGCCCATTTTCTGATTCCCGCCTTTTTTGAAGGAGGCAGAATCACCCGCCACAGTGTGCATTACCTCATGGTTAACAGCGTCCCAACGCCCGTTCACGAAACCGAATTTGCCAAAGATTCAGTCTTCGGCTACAGTCACAGCTACCTCCCAGACTATGTAGAAGAAAAAACCAAAGGTCGCATCCATGCTGATACAGTCGATCGCATTTTACTCGCAGATATTCGCTACGGAAGTTTAGACCGACTAATGGACATGACTGACAACCAATGTGCCATTGTTGACGGCGAAAGTCAAGCCGATTTAGACACCTTTGCCAAACACATTCTCGACGCAGCTAGCCAAGGCAAAAAGTTTTTATTCCGTAGTGCAGCAAGTATCTTAACATCCTTAGCCGCACTAGGCCCCCAGCCAATTGCAGCCGAAAAGATGGCAAAATACGTGAGGGACGGCAAACCAGGTGCAGTAATAGTTGGTTCCCACGTTAAGAAAACTACAGAACAATTGGAATGCTTGTTAAAAGAACCCAATACAGTTAGCATTGAAATAGATGTATCTCACTTGTTAGAAGATTCTCCAGAGTATCGGGCAGATATGCTGAATGAAACTCTGGAAAAAGTCCGCACTGCTCACAGCGATGGCAAAACCCCTGTAATTTATACCAGTCGCCAGGAACTGCAATTTAAAAATGCAGAAATCCGGTTAAAATTTGGAGAGGCGGTTTCTGCTTTATTGATGGATATCGTGCGCGGACTACCTACGGATATCGGGTTTTTAATTAGCAAAGGCGGCATTACTTCCAACGATGTTTTGAGTACAGGTTTGTCCCTCAAAAGTGTCAGACAACTAGGTCAAATTATTCCAGGTTGTTCAGTGGTCAAAACCGAGGCTAATCATCCTTTATTTCCCAACTTACCAGTCGTTCTGTTTCCCGGAAATGTGGGAGATAGTAATGCCTTAGCTACGGCTTACAAGCGGCTGAGCAAGTAATACAATCGGGTCGGCAGAAACCGATTTTTTTTACAAAGATACTGGCTCCCAGCCTTTGAGTGCAGTGAAAAACCCGGTTTCTTTGATATTCATGATATCTAGGTTGGGTAGAGCGATAGCGAAACCCAACACCAGATTTTTAATAAAAAGTTGGGTTTCTTGATACTCCCCAGGGCTGAAGCCACGGGGATTCTTGAATGAATCCGAAAACTCTCAAAGGTGTTATCAAGTCACCTCTAGACGCTCAAAACAACTACCAGTACAAAAGGTATTGTAATTGCGCTTACTTTTAAATTGTTTGCTTTCATAATCCATCACTTTTGCCAGATAGGTACGCTTCACATTCTGCCGTTACTTGTCAGTTATACAGGCTTACTACTCAATGATAGTGGGGGCTGCGCTGTGCCGGGATTTCTCCGATACTAGAATGCTTCAACACGTAGATGGTTTTTTTACTTACAATTGCCTAATTATAACAAATCTTTCGATCAATTGTGTAAATAAATATTGAAGGCGGTTGAAACCGCTACCGAGTTCCTCCCCATGTCTAAAGCCAGGGGCTTCCCTCTCGTTTTTTGGTGATTTTTAATAATAAAGATGAAGTAGGTTGGGCCCGTGGAACCTACTACTACTCCGACTCTGTTTCCTCTGCGCCCTCTGTGTTCTCTGCGGTTAAATCATTCCGGCGCAAATTTCAACTTTTACCAAAAAACTCTATATGTAGCGACAAGAACCGGAAACATACTACTATCAGTAGTGTTTTTACCTTAAATCAAATTAAATCTGAGAATTAAACAGTAATTTGCACCTCGCAATTTTTAGCTCAAAGGGTTAGCATATAAGGGTGACAGAACATTATCATCCCCTCTACTCATTAAAAGGCGGCCATTGGTTCAAGCTGATCTGCGGGGCCAGCTTTCAACACCTGCCTGCGGTGCGGAATCTTACCTTGGCTTATACCTTAGCAGGCGCTGACTGTATCGATGTCGCGGCAGATCCCGCCGCCGTCGCAGCAGCAAAAGAAGCCCTACAGATGGCCAGCGAAATACAGGCTCAAATCCAAAACCGCAGGTTTAGTGGCAAAGGTTTGCCCTGGCTAATGGTCAGTTTAAATGATGGGGAAGACCCGCATTTTCGTAAAGCCGAATTCAACCCAGCCGAGTGTCCGGCGGACTGCTGGCGGCCCTGCGAAAAAATTTGTCCAGCCGAAGCAATCGTTTTTCCTGGTGCTGGCGGTGGTGTTTCCGGGGTGATAGACCAGCGCTGCTATGGTTGCGGTCGTTGTCTACCGGTTTGTCCCAGCCAACTAATTTACACCCGTTCTTACGTGTCTGCTCCCGCCGCGATCGCACCTTTAATCCTGCAATCCGGTGTGGATGCCCTAGAAATCCACACGCAAGTAGGCAGAGAGCCAGATTTTGCACGACTTTGGTCAAGCATCGCTCCCTGGGTTGGTGAACTCAAATTAATTGCCATTAGTTGCCCCGATGGAGACGGATTGATTGATTATTTGCGGACACTCTATCAAATAATTTCCCCCCTTCCTTGTCCCCTAATTTGGCAAACCGACGGTAGGCCAATGAGTGGAGATATTGGAACCGGAGCTACTAGAGCTGCGGTCAAACTCGGTCAAAAAGTCTTGGCCGCCGGCTTACCCGGATACGTACAACTTGCGGGTGGCACTAATGCTCATACTGTTAGCAAACTCAGAGCCTCTGGACTGATGAGGGAGTATCGGAAAAATTTGTCAATTCCTGATACCCCACACATTGCAGGTATAGCTTATGGCAGCTATGCCCGCGTTCTGCTGTCGCCAATTTTAGAGCAATTAGAAACAATGCAAATCGATCGAGCCTTGGTCAAAACTGGCGCAATCGCGCCGCCATCCGCCTCCGCTAAAATACCAGGGCTGACTCAGCTCGAAGCCTTCCCAGAACTTCTCTGGGAGGCAGTGAATTTAGCTCATTCTCTAGTTTCCCAAATCAAAGAATATTAGTCATTGGGAATTGGCCAAACAGGGCATTGGGCATTGAGCATTGGGCATTGGTACTAATAACTAATAACCAATAACTAATAACCAATAACTAATAACCAATAACTAATAACTGACTAAAAAGGTTGAAAACGTCACCGTTCGATACGAATGCAGATTACAGACGACCTCAATAAATTACTCGACATCGTGCCAGATGACATCCGGCAACCCTTAGAAAAGCACCCACAACGTAACAATCTCATCGAGATTGTCATGGATTTGGGTCGCCTTCCCGAAGCTCGTTTTCCATCCAACGCCGAACATCTTTCCCAAACGCCCATTACTAAGGCAGACCTCAATTACTGTATTGAGCGAGTCGGCCATTTCGGCGGCGACAACCGAGCCGGCATCGAGCAAACCCTGCACCGGATCAGCGCCCTTCGCAACCGCAGCGGCGAGATTATCGGCTTGACATTGAGGGTTGGTCGTGCTGTGTTTGGGACAATCAAAATCATCCGCGATTTGGTGGAAACCGGCCAATCCATTCTGATGCTCGGCCGCCCCGGAGTTGGCAAAACTACTGCGTTGCGAGAAATTGCCCGCGTGCTCGCCGATGACTTGGAAAAACGAGTGGTGATCATCGACACCTCCAACGAAATTGCCGGAGATGGAGATATTCCTCACCCGGCGATCGGCAGAGCTCGCAGAATGCAAGTTTCCCGTCCCGAACTCCAGCACCAAGTCATGATCGAAGCAGTGGAAAACCATATGCCCGAAGTGATCGTGATTGACGAAATCGGCACGGAATTGGAAGCTTTGGCAGCCCGGACGATCGCCGAAAGGGGCGTGCAGTTAGTCGGTACTGCTCACGGGAACCGGATCGAAAACTTGATGAAAAACCCGACTCTGGCAGACTTAATTGGGGGCATCCAAGCCGTGACGTTGGGAGATGACGAGGCCCGACGCCGCGGTTCCCAAAAGACAGTTTTGGAGCGCAAAGCACCCCCAACTTTTGCAATTGCGATTGAAATGCTCGAACGCCAGAAGTGGGTGGTGCACGAGCAAGTTGCAGACGCGATCGACAGTCTACTACGGGGACGACAGCCGAACCAGCAAATCAGAAGCATCAGCGACACAGGAGAAGTGATTATCGCCCACGAGTCGGGCAATCCCCCAGCCCGTTTTCCAGGGAACTCAGGTGTCACGCCAGCTACAGTATCCGCAATCCGGCCAGTCACACCCCTATCTGGGTGGCGGAGTGCTGGCAAAATGGTTCCCATGCCCCCTCCCGCCGAGAAAGTGTCTGCTAACGGCAGCCCTGTTTCTGAGACTAGATATTTTGAGCAATTGCTCGAAGAATCCCTGGCCGTGGAACCGGTAGCTTTGCCTGGTCGCTTTTCTCAAAATGTCGGCCCTAACGGCGAAGATTTGCCACTCCACGTTTATCCTTATGGCATAGCTCGCCACCAGCTAGAACAGGTAATTTCGACCCTGAATCTGCCGATAATGCTGACTAAGGATATTGACACTGCTGATGTGGTTTTAGCTTTGCGCTCTAACGTTCGGAACCAGTCAAAATTGCGGCACTTGGCCAAAACTCGCCAAGTTCCCCTGCACACAATTAAGGCAAGCACTCTTCCCCACGTAGCCAGAGCTTTGCGGCGTCTGTTGGACATGGATGACCCAGGCACCCCGGAAATCGCCGACCTCAGCTTATTTGCCCACAGCGGTTCTTCTGACGAGATCGAAGCTCTAGAAGAAACCCGCTTGGCGGTTGAGCAAATTGTGATTCCCAAGGGACAGCCGGTGGAACTTCTGCCCCGTTCTTCCCACGTCCGCAAAATGCAGCATGAACTCGTGGAACACTATCACCTGAAATCCGACAGTTTTGGTGAAGAACCAAATCGCCGTCTGCGGATTTATCCAGCTTAAAGTTGGAGATTCATATCAATTCCGGCTGCACTGGAATGATAGTTTGGACACGGCACCGTGCCGTGTCCCTACCCCGATTAATTGTAGGGACACGGCACGCCAGCCGTGTCAGACGTGGTTCGACTCCTGAAATCTAAAATCTAAAATCTAAAATCGGATGGATGATGCACTAATTCAGTTATTTATTAAATTAATTACTGCTCAGATTGGTTTGCAAATTCGGCCCCAAGATCGATCGGCTTTGTCTCAAAAACTTTTGACTCGGATGAATTTAGCAAAAATACCAGACCCCGAAAAATATTATCAACTTTTAACGGAGACCAGCTTTCAAAGTAAAAACGAATGGCGCGAATTAGTATTGCTATTAACCACAATTGAAAGTTATTTCATGCGAGACCAAGGACAGTTTTCTTTGTTAAAAAAAACTATTTTTCCTAAATTGATAAAGCAAAAAAAAACTTACATAAGACATTGGGAACTCAGCCTAAATTTAATCGGAGATGCTATTCCTAATATTTACAACAATATTTATAACATAGACTTAATTTAGTGTAGAAATGTTTTTGTTTATTTTGAACCCCACATTCCGCACGTCAATTTGTAGTATACCAAGTAATACGAAAAATCTGAGTTATTTGAGGTTTTCTTTGCGTATAAATACTTGGTCTTTTCTGTTTTGGTGTTTGCCAAACTACCAAACAGGTGTAATAATTACATATTACATTTTGAAGTGCGGAATGTGGGTTCAATCAATGGAGTCGCATTTGCCGTATTTGTTGAGAAGTGTTTATGTCCTCAATTGTGGGCAGGGATAATTTACCCACTCATAAACTAGCATCAATTGTACCAATGATTGAAGCTGTAGGTGCGAGTGTTATTTGTTTATCTCCTTACTCTCGCCTATTTTAACCCTATTGAACTCTGGTGGTCACAACTCAAATCTTTTTTGCGGAAGTTCGCTCCAACTAACGCATTTATGATTGATAGAATAATAGCAGTTGCGCTCAATTTAATAAATCCTCAGCATTTAAAAAATTGGTTTGCTAGCTGTTGTTACTGTACCTCATAACATCGGTAAATGCTGTATTACTTAACCTGAGCTCGGTGAGACGGATTATTTACACCATAAGTCCTACTCCCATTCCTCAAGGAATGCTTCAAACCGCACCAAGGCCTCCGGCATATTCTTTCGTCCAAATCCAATGCGAAAGTAGTTACCCGGAAAGTCGTAAATGCGCGATGGCATAAGAAGCACACCTTGCTTATGTACAAGAGCCTCTGCCAACTCATCAATCGGGCGATGCGCCTTGTAGTGAACGAATCCGACACACCCTCCTTGAGGACGAACCCATGAGAAGCGCTCGCCATGTCGGTCGAAAAAGTCGTCAAGGAGTCCAAGGTTTTTATCTACTATTTCGATGTTGCGACGGAGAACAGCGTCTTTGCTCCGGAGAGCCATAAGGGAGAGTACTTCCGACGGTGCGCTGTTGCAGATTGACGTATAGTGTTTCGCTATTTCTGCTTGATGGAGGAGGTCTTTGTCTTGTGTGACAATCCACCCAACTCTTAAACCCGCAAGTCCGAACGCCTTACTCATGACGCCGAGACTGACACCCCGCTCGTAGCGGACTGCAATTGGCAGACCCCATGTTGTCGATGAAGGGCCCAGAAGGCGGAATACCTCGTCAGAGAAGATGTAGATTCCCCGTTTTCGGGCGAGGTCGATAAGTGCCGATGCTTGATCGTCCGTAAGTACTGCGCCTGTCGGATTATGAGGGAAATTTATGATAATGAGTCGTGTACTCGGCGTGAGTGCATCTTCGATGGCATCGATGTCCATCTGCCACCTGTTCTCTTCCTTGAGTCGCACGGCAGTGACACGCGCTCCCAAATGATGAGGTAAGTCTTCGAGGGACTGATAGCAAGGAGTGAGAACAATTACGTGGTCGCCCTCTTTCACGAGAGCTTGCATACTACAAAATATTCCCTCTTCCGCACCCGCAAAACACACTACGTTCTCTAATTCAAGACCTTGATAGAGCTTGGCTATCTCGTTACGGAGAATCGGAAGACCTTTCACCTCGGTATAACCAAGGTGGAGTCTGCTCCATAACAACTTCGATTGATCGTCAGCTAGCGAAAGAATCTCCTCGAGCGACCGAGATTCGGCATCACTGCAACACAGAAGATAGGGAGCTTTGAATTCCCATGGCGAAAAGTATTCTTCCAGACGAAACACTGACAACATCATGTTTTTCCTATCTTTCTCTGTTTCATTTGTCCAAAGTCCAAGAATTTGGCAAATGCTCATCTAATTTGTCAACCGACAACTCATAAAGGCTGCCGGCAACCAACTACTTTTGATAGCACCCCAATAATCCCGAGCCAAATTTATAGGCACATTCGTCTAAAGCAGTTAACAGATAGCCTCCTTCCTGCACTAAACAAAGCGGTATAGATGCTTGGGCAAGTATCTGACCAATTTCCTCGAAAATAGAGGGTTGCAGATGCCAACCGCCATGAGGATCATCGATAATAATGTCATAGCCAACAGAAACAACCATAGCCGCGCAGCCAAAATTTAATGCCTTTTTAATTAGCTGATCAACTGCACTTAAATATTCTTCTGAACTAGGTGAATGGGAAAAAGAAATGAAAGTTTGTTGATCGCTGGCAGGTTGAACTTCTTTGTAAGGATAACTCAGCATTGTTGAACTGTGAATAGAGCCGAAGTAAACCTCTGGTCGTGATGATACTAAAGCAGCAGAACCATTGCCAAAATGAAAGTCAATATCGATCAGTCCCAGCGGACTTACCCCAGATTCCAGAAGAGTAACTACAGCAGCAACTGCATTATTCAAAAAACAATACCCTCCTAACCAAGCAGGCCCAGCATGGTGTCCGGGAGGTCTACACAAAGCATAGGACAAGGAAGCGCCATTGACAATTTGCTGTGCTGCGGCAATTGCAGTTCTAGCTCCTTCACGAGACAAGTCGTAGACTCCCTCAAATAGAGGAGTATCTGCCTGAATTCCCTGGTCAACATAGGGATAGTCAAACAGTAGCTCTTCTCCTACTAGCGCTCGATTCCAATGAGCTAAAAATTCAAGATACTCCTGATGATGAATTTGTTGGAGAATGCTATCAAGATAGCGATCGCTAACCTGTGCTGTTGAAAAATTGCATCCAGGAAGACGCTGTAGACCTTTAATAATACACTGGCTACGTTCTTCAACTTCTCTGCTAGCCTTGTTCCCCTCAGAAGTAACAATAATTGGAGATGCTCCTTGCATTTCTCTTTGCAAGCTCACCTCCAAGGACAAATGACTCATGCTATCACCTTCCACAGACGTATATCTGTACTTGTCATATCGTTCCTTACTCCTTTAATTTACCTTCATGGGTTATATTGTCATGCTAAATAGCCTATGTAAGCATCATCCGCATGCGAGGACCAAAATCTAGAAAGCCAGCCTTTAGATAAAAATGGTGGGTGCTGGAAAAGCTATGGAAATCATGGGTTGGCAAACAAACTTCTATCCGAGAAATTCCCTGTTGACGAGAGTAAGTTTCAACAGCTTGAATGAGATTTTCACCGATATTTTGACTTCGATGGTTTGGATGAACCCATAACTCCTGAATTAGTACATAAGAACCCGCCACATGAATCGCTTCTTGCACGGTTAAAGTAATCAAACCGAGGATAGAATGATTGTCCCCTTGTGGATTGGCAACGAAAATAGCACCAGGACATTTTCCCTCAATCAGACGCTGACAAACTTCTGCTGAAGCAGCAGGAAGGTGAAATTCTGGAACACCTTTTAATTCTGCTAACAGGGAATTAACGCCTGCAATCAAACCGGGAATGTCAGTTAACTCAGCAGGACGAATTTGGTATTCTTGTCGAGCAACAGGCTTTGGCGTAGATTTTCCTAAAACTGAACCTGTCAGCCAACGGGATGCTATTTCATCTTCTGGGTTGTCAAGCATTCTCTGGAAACGCTCTTGAAGCAGTTGGGTGACAGGTCCTGGAAATTGGCTACTGAGAACCTGTCCAGCCACCGCCGACACAGAACGGATCTGGTGATAAGTTCCGGTAACAAATATTTCATCCGCCACCATCAAGTCTCCCAAAGGCAGAGGTACTTCTTTTACAGGAATATTTAATGTATTCGCAAACTCAATCACCAAACGCCTTGTTACTCCATCAATACTCTGAGGAAGAATAGGAGTATACAAAACAGAGTCTTTGACGATAAAAATATTTGCTCCTGTCATCTCGCAGACGGTTCCATCTGGATTTAACATGAGATTACCGTCAAATCCTTGTTGTTTGGCGTTGCGATCGGCAGCAGCTTCCACAGCATAAAAGCCACTAATTTTAGCCCTAGACAGGGTAGAACCGGCTGAGGGACGACGGATATGACTAATCCCTAAAGTCAGTGGTGGTAAGAATCCTGAACTGTCGGAGCGCCAAGCCATAACCAGTGCAGCCGAAGGGAATGGGGAAGGATCTAAAGCTAAACAATTTCCGTTTGGATACACTAGCAAACGCACATATCCCTGTTGTAAATTGTTCTGATTTATGGTTTGCCACAGTGCTTTGGTAATTTCTTCGGGTTCTATGGGGGATAGTCCCAAAGATAACATTGACAATCTTAATCGGTTGAGATGTAAATCTAATCCCAATATCTTTGAGCCATTGGGAGTGGAGTAAACTCGAAATGCTTCAAAGGCAGCAGTTCCGAAATTGACAGCATGGTTATCTGCTGGCAAACATGCTAGCTCAGTTGGCACGATGCGTCCATTAAGGTAAGTCCAAGAGCAAAATTCTAAAGCCATATAGCAATCCTCAATTAGTTGTGAAAAATTACACTTACCGATCAACTCGTCTCAATTAGCATAGAAACCATACTCAGGGGTTTTGCTGAAAAATCAGTGGTGCTTGAGGTTGCGTTTCTATAATCTCATCTTCCATACGGCAGGTTTCTTGAATAATGAGGCTGTACAGTGCAACCATAAACCCTCCATCTAGACCATGCTGCATTCCCAGTTCCCGACGACGTTGTTTTACGGCCTCCACCCGATCCGCTTGCATCATCGGAATTCCTTGCTGCTTCTTAAAGTCAGCCACCCGTTTGGCAATCTCAAACCGCTTGGCTAATGCCTCAATAATCTGAGAATCTACGGCATCAATTTCTTGTCTAAAACCCTCCAGTCCGCTCATGGTTTTCACTCCTATTTTCACTGCTTGTTTGTTACCAAACATCATATCAATTGATCGCTATTTTGTCTACTTTACATTTCTTTAAAGACAGCCTCTTACCCTCTTCAAGCAACCAAATGAGCATCAGATGGCAGCGAAACTTTAATTAAAGAAATTGCTTTATCTGAAGTGCTATACCCACTATGAGAAACGCCTGGGGGAGCATAGTAAATGCTACCATATTCTAGAAGTTTTTCTTCCTCGCCTACTTTTATCATGATTTGCTCATTGAGAATAATGCCAATTTCCTCTGTGTTAGTTGTACATTTAGGCAATTTCTCATTTGCAGGAATTTCCAAAATTGCTATTTGAAACCAGGAACAAGCACCGAACTTACAAGGAAAACCTGTAGTTTTATCTATCGTAGGTTGTAAGGTGAAAATAGGTTCATCAATATATTTATCTAATTGAGATCCTATTAGACACTTCATCTCAAATCCGAGAACAGTTTCTTGAGAAAGAATCACAGAACCATGAGGAACATTAGTTCCTGCGACATACACCTGCTGAAATGGCTCTAAAATTGCTTTCTTACCATCGACATTAATTTCTGCCGAACCAGAAAAAAGCATACCCATTTGGCTTTCTGGATGTTGATGAGGCTCAAAAATTGATCCCGGCGAGATATTAGCTAATTGAATGACTATTTCTTGACAAGGAAAAAGTGTCAACTCTAAATCTGAGCGCGGTTTGATAGTTTGAGGAACTGGAAAAAATATTGACATTTTTTAAAATGTTCTAATGTGATTACCTATGCGTGAGAAAGTTCTGATTGGAAAAGTTTGGGATTTTTGATCCCAATCACTCCCTGCTGCCTATTTTGCTGGCGACCATATACGAGCCAAGCCGTTTGGATAGAGCCAATAATTTCATCAACTACTAATATATCATGATTTTCTTCAGCAAATTGCAAAGATGCGATACCGCTATCATACTTACCCGCTAGCAAGTTTTGTCCCACCACGGGCTTCGCCGTCTCATAGGTAAAGGTATCCCAGCGTTCTGTATTGACATAAGCCCGCGTAGCAGGCATTAGTCCTAGACTGCGGGGATGTTCTACATCGCGACGGCTCAGTACTCCCATAGCACGAGTTGGACATAAGAAGCTATCAATTACAAATACTTCCCGAAAGTATTTTTCTGTTAATTCATAAACTTTAGGATGAGCAGAGTTTTGGATGATAAAGTCAACCTTACTATCATGTAGTAGCTCCAGCGCTTCTAAAAGATCATCGAACAGTTCGACTTTGGCATTAGGCAGTGCCTGAAACTCAATGTAAGCTTGAGTAGCCATCTCATGGCAAGTTCCAGAAGGGCCTAATGTTGCAAAAATGAGTTGGTTATTCATAACGATAATCTGTGAGGATGGATTAAATAATCTACGTGGGGGAAAAATACTAGCAATTTTTTATAAACTAAAGGAGTTTCAGACTGACTGGAATTAAATTTCCGAAATTTATGCAGCTATGTCCACACTTTTTTAGAGCTATCAACAACCTCTGCTTCTGTTGCCTGGATGTAAGATTGGTCAGGATCAAATTCTCCTTGAGTTGCCATCAACATGGCGTGAATTAATGCTTTCGCTTTCAGAATTGTTTCCTGAAATTCCATTTGGGGGTCAGATAGTGCTATAATACCACCGCCAACGCCAATAGAGCTTTGTTCGGTCGTCAGTACAGCGGTACGAATGACAATATTCAAATCAGCTGAACCATTCAATCCCAAAAAGCCGATCGCTCCTGAGTAAACTCCCCGCGCTTCTTGCTCTAATCGATCAATAATCTCCATCGTTCTCAGTTTGGGCGCGCCTGTCATAGAACCACCGGGGAAAGCATCCCGAATGCAGTCTATGGCGCTCATACCAGCACGTAATTGACCGCGAATCGTCGTCACCAGTTGATGCACTGTAGCATAGGTTTCCACATCCATTAATTTAGGAACATGGATAGTACCAACTGCACAAACCCTTCCCAAATCATTGCGAAGCAAATCTACAATCATCAGATTTTCAGCCCGGTCTTTTTCGCTGTTCCGCAATCGTTCACGCAGGATAAAATCTTGGTCGGGTGTCTTTCCTCGTGCCAACGTCCCTTTGATCGGCTTTGTTTCTACCCAACCTTGGCGATCAATGCGTAGAAATCGCTCTGGGGATGAACAGGCTATCGCCACATCGCCGAAGCGCAAAAATGCAGAGTATGGGGCAGGATTTATCTGGCGTAATGTACGATAAAATGTTAATGGATCAGGAGTCGCATCTGTATGAATTTGGTTTGTCAAACAAACTTGATAGGTTTCTCCTTCGTGAATTTCCTGTAAACATTTCTCAATGTCATGAAGATAAGTTTTTTCTGACCGACTTAATCGGAAGATTACAGGTGTCTGTTTCTTTTCAGGCACTATAGGTGACAGGGGGGGGAGGTGCCTAATTTCCTGTCCGATCGATTCAAACCAACCTTCGGCTGAGGCTTTTTGTCCTTGCTGAATTAGGCACAGCAAATAAAGCGTTTGCTCCTCATGGTCAATTGCAATCATCCGCTCAGCCAAGAGAAACATGGCATCGGGTTGGCTAGAGGGGTGGTTTAATTTAGATCCACATTCTGCTTTTAATTCATAGCCAAAGTAACCCACAAACCCGCAGTTAAAATCGAAGGGTAAATTATCGGATGCACAACGGCGCTGTTCCAGTTCCCGCTTCAGATACTCAAAAACCCCCTCTGTTCTACGGGTGACAGTATTAGAATTTGCGATGGTGAGTTCTTGGGATAGGGTCTGATAACGAATCAGCAGACTATTTTCCCCACTGCTATCTCCCATGAAGGAAAAACGAGCAAGACCGGGTTCAACACGGCTGCTGTCTAACCAGAAAGCATTCGGTGATTTGCCAAACAAATGTACGAACATCTGCTCGGTATCAGGACATATATTCAGCTTGCGCGTACAAAGTTCAAAGTTCTGCTGCTGTGTTTGGCAAGAAGGACTCGTCGGTAAAGGAGCATTGTAGCTATTTCCTGTCCAATACTGTTTTATCGGACTGTTGCCTCGCTCTTGGGCAAATTTTAGAGTAATTTCTTTAAAATTCTTGAGCAAGGTTTGTCCATACTGAGTGCAGATTGACTCTGGATGAAACTGCACACCCCATAATGGCAAAGAGCGATGGCGCAGCCCCATCACAAGGTTGTCCTCCGTCCACGCCACTTTTTCTAAACAGTCTGGTAGATCATCTGAAACCAGCAAGGAATGGTAGCGCACAACAGAGAAAGGAGAAGGAATTCCCACAAACAAATCAGTCCCAGTATGATAAACTTCACTGGTTCGACCATGCCAAACTTCAGGCGCATGAATAACTTTTCCTCCATACCCATGACCAATTCCCTGATGTCCAAGGCAAACGCCTAGAAGCGGCACTTGTGCATTTTGAATCGTTTGACGACAGATGCCAAAATCTTTTAGGTTCTCCGGACGACCAGGACCTGGTGAAATCACGATGTTATCAAATTCCCACTGTTTGAGTTCATCCCATACAACTTGGTCATTGCAAATCACAGTGGGATACTCTCCATTGACTTCTGCAATTAATTGATAAAGATTAAAGGTATAAGAGTCATAGTTGTCAATAATCAGGGTTTTCACGTTGCAATCCTCTTAATTAATTTCTAAACAATCTCAATAAGTCCAGTGGCTGATAGGTCGTTCATACTCCTCATGTATAAACTGTATGTTTTAAGATTTCAATGTAATTCTGAAGCATTGAGCGAATATGTGTGCAACTAAAATACATTTGATCGTATTCTACACGTATGCTGACTTTTTTTGACAATGACTCCATTGACACAGCATAATTTAAAGGAAAGTTGAACTTGTCATGAGACCTTCTTGCATTCACCTTTAAGCCAGTCTGCTCGAAAATATTTTTGGCATTATGGAAATGCACGAAATTAAACGTAGCGAAAAATAACTCCGTTTTTTTCTGGTCTGACAAAATTTGTAGTAGTGGATACATAACATAAGGTTCGATATCAATTAGGGATTGCTGCACATTTTTAATTTGTACGCTTTTATCTTCTGTAATTAGCTGACAAAACGGAACAATATTCCAGAACAAGCCTAAAGCTCCGAACGGATCAGATAATCTTTCTGTCCTACCATTTGAGAGGACTCCTACAGAAACTGTATTTTCTTTCATCACACTACCAATGAGGTCAAGGTAGGTACTCAGGAAAATTGCTTTTGGTGAAACTTTCAATTTTCGACAGCATTCACGTAAATTAGCAATGATTTCTGAGCCAAAGTTGTATTCTTCAGCAACAGCTTCTACTTGATCCACTGAAGTGGTTAACGGCTTCAATGGTTTATATGTATAGTTTCTCAAGTGAAGCTTCCAGAAATTCGATGCGTCTAGTGAGCCAATTATCTCTTTCTCTAAAGCGACAAATTCTTTGTGTACATTGGCAGCAGGAACTACGGTTATTTCTTCTCCTTTCTTGAGAGCAGAATATAACTCGCACAGTTGGTTGAAAAATTCAATACTACTCCAGCCATCTGTAATTGCATGATGCATTGACATGAAAAATTCAAGGCGATTCTTTGCTTTCTGAAAAATCCAGGAACGAAAAAGTGCCTTATTGGGATTTTCAACGTTGAACAAATTTTGCCTATCTTGCTTTACGACTTCATCAATGTAATTTTCCTGTTCGTCCGATTTGATGTTGCTAATATCTTGCTCATTGATGGAAAATCTCAGATTCTTTTTGACCACCTGACACACTGGTTTTCCATTCTGAATAATAAACACTGTTCTCAAAATTGGATGTTTTTGTACTAGAATTTTTAGAGCCTTCTTAAAGGCATTTAAAGAAAGATTGTCATCATATATATCGAAGGATTCCTGTCCATGATAAACCCCCATTTTTTGATGATCGTTCGAGTAATGATGCAACATAAACTCCTGCATTTGGGCAAGAGGATATGCCAATTCGGTATCGTCAGGCAGTAACTCAGAGATATCCTGTGGAAGTTCTAATAAATATAGGGGGACAGGAACATTATTTTCATCAGGCTGGTAATCATTTATTTGTTGAGCAAAGCTGTGAATGGTCGGATTTTCAAATACATCAACAGATAAACAATGAGCGATCAGCGATCGCAACTTAACAACAAAATCTTTAGCGAGATTTTCTATTGTGCTAGGTTGGTGAAAGTTTTCGCTATATGTCCAATCAAGTTTTAACTGACCCTCACTTACCAGCCCGTTAATGTCTAGCAGATGATCGCAAATTTCTTCCTGGCTGTGTTCTGTACCTACTGATTCAGGGGCGATTTTGCAGAAAGAATTCGCTTGCGTCCCCCAATCGAACTGTCCCAGGTAGTTAAAACTTACTTCTGGTTGTGGTTTTGCCGAGAGTTGAGAGGTAATGTCTGCATCGCCACTCGAATAGCGCAGCACACCGTAACCAATGCCCCGCTTGGGTACGGCACGGAGTTGTTCTTTGATAGACTGAATCGCATCTCCTAAATTATCTGCTGCTTTTAACTCTAAAAGTACGGGGAAAATCGTTGTAAACCAACCGACTGTCCGGGATAAATCTACATCGTCAAAAAGATCCTCCCGTCCATGACCTTCAAAGTTAAGCAACACAGAGTTACCGCCCGTCCACTTACTGAAAGCCTGTACCAGAGCAGTCAGTAAGATATCATTGATCTGAGTTTTATAAGCTTTGGGAATTTCCTGCAACAGAGTGCGGGTGTCCTCCGCTGAAAGTGATACGGATACGATGCGGGTGGATGCTACAGTATTAGCACCTAATACATAGTCAACTGGTAAACGGGTGATGTGTTTACGTGAAATGCTTTGCCAATAATTCAGTTCCTGCTTTGCAGTATCTGACTGTGCGTAAGCACTCAGTTTCTCAGCCCAGTGTTTAAAAGATGTTGTCTTGGGGCGAAGCTGAATTTTTTCACCGCGACTGACCTGCTGGTAAGCTGTTTCCAAATCCTCTAACAAAATCCGCCAAGAAACGCCGTCTACTGCTAAGTGATGGATGACTATTAGTAATCGGCTGGGTTTGTCAGTACCAAGTGCAAACAACGCTACTCGCATGATTGGCCCAGAAGTAAGATCCAAGCTGACTTGTAAGGAAGTAGCAGTCGTGGCGATCGCAGCTGGTTGTTCTGCCTCTGGTATTGTTGATAAATCTACATAACAAAAAGGAATAGTATCACCCGGGGTAGCGTTAATCTGTTCCCAACCTGAGTCAGACTGCACAAAACGTAAACGCAGCGCATCATGATGTACTAATAATTGTTGCACCACTGCCGACAAGAGGCTTGGTTCGAGTTTTGGTGGCACTTCCAGCAGTAATGATTGGTTAAAGTGGTAAGGTTCTGGCAAATTTTGGGCAAAAAACCAGCGCTGGATTGGTGTCAGAGGTGATGTTCCACTCACCAGACCCTGTTCGGCCGTCACTGTCTGAGTAAAGTTAGTCACTGCTGCCAGTTCAGCGATTGTTTGGTGTTGAAATATCTGCTTGGCGGTCAGTTGCAGTCCAGCTTGTTTGGCTTTAAAAAGAATCTGAATGCTGAGAATGGAATCCCCACCTAGTTCAAAGAAATTGTCATGGATGCCAACTTGCTCAAGGTGCAGAACCTCACGCCAGATTTTGGCTAGTATTTCTTCAGGCTCTGTCCGTGGTGCAACTATATCTTTTTCTAGTTCATGACGTGCTGTATCAGGCTTAGGAAGTCCACGGCGATCAATCTTGCCATTAGGGGTAAGGGGCAGAGCATCCAAAATCACAAAGGCAGAAGGTATCATGTAGTCTGGCAACTTCTGTTTAAGGAAGGAGCGTAATCGATTTTTGATTTCCGAGTTGGCGCGAGTTACTATATAAGCCACTAAGCGTTTTGACCCCGGAATATCTTCAGAATCAATGACTACTGCTTCTGATACTTGTGGGTGTGTGATCAGTACGGATTCAATTTCCTCTAATTCGATCCGAAAGCCCCGCACCTTAACTTGATTGTCAATTCTACCCAAAAACTCGATGTTACCGTCGGATAAATAACGAGCCAAGTCTCCTGTTTTATAGAGACGTTCTAATTTGTTGAAGGGATGAAGAATAAATTTCGCGGCGGTTAAATCGGGGCGGTTGAGATAACCTCTGGCTAAACCCACACCTCCGATGTGCAATTCGCCTGGGACACCAATGGGAACGAGTTGCAGTTCGCTATCTAGGATGTAGGTTTGTGCATTACCAATAGCTCTACCAATCAGTTGCTGTGGTCGTGTATCTTCTATTACTAGCTGAGATAAGTTATACAATGTTGTGAATATCGTTGCTTCCGTAGCGCCGTATCCGTTAATCAACAGCGGTGGTTCTTTTAAATTATGGACACGCGATCGCTCGTCCATACACGAGTGCCACAGCTTCAATTTTTCTGGCAGCAATTTTTCTCCTCCGGTAGCAAACAGTCGTACTGAGGTCGGTAGGGTCTGATTTGTTGAAGCCAATTCAGACGTTAACTGATTCCAGTACGCTGTTACCAATATCAATACTGTTAGCTTCCATTCCCAGCACTTTTCCAGAAATGTGGAGACAGAACTCAACATCTCAGCAGTACGCAGCACTAGCGTTGCACCACTGATTAGACAGGGATAGATTTCTTCGCCTGCTGAGTCAAAACTAATTGATGCAGCTTGGAGGACGCGATCGCGATCGTTTATCCCATACTCATCTCTTGCCGATTGAGTGAAATTTACTAAAGACCGATGTTCAATCATCACTCCTTTCGGTTTTCCCGTAGAACCGGAGGTATAAATCACATAAGCTAAATTATTGGCTTTTACCTCAGTTTGTGGGTTTTTCTCGCTGTGAGTGCCGATCAACTCCCAGTCGGTATCTAAGTAGATTACCTGTAAACCAGTATTTGGTAATGAGTCCACTAATTGCTTTTGAGTTAGCAATACCTGCGCTTGAGAATCATTCAACATATAAGCCAAGCGATCGCTTGGGTAGGCTGGATCTAGTGGCACGTAAGCACCACCCGCTTTGAGAATCCCCCACAATGCGATTAGCATTAATGGCGATCGCTCTACACAAATCCCCACTAAAACTTCTGGTACTACACCCAGTTTTTGCAAGTAGTGTGCCAGTTGGTTTGCCCTTGCGTTTAATTCTCCGTAGGTCAGATATTCCCCTTCATACTCCACAGCTAAAGCATCAGGGTTGCGCTCCACTTGCTCCTCAAACAACTGATGGATACATTTATCTAATGGATAATCTACCTGTGTATTATTCCACTCAACTAACAATTGATGTTGCTCAATTTCTGTTAGCAGTGGTAATTGGGAAATGGGCTGCTGTGGATTCGCTACAATTCCTGTCACCAACGTTTGGAAATTTTTTGCCATACGAGCGATCGTTGAATCATCAAACAGGTCGCTGTTGTATTCCCATTCGGTTATCAATTCAGAAGCAGTATTCTCAATTGAGAGAGCCAAATCAAACTTTGCTGTTCCTGTTTCTACAGGAAATGAACTTACAGTTATCTCAGGCAAATCCAAAGATGGTATGGGAACATTCTGGAGATCGAACATCACCTGAAACAGAGGCAAATGACTTAAGGAACGCGCAGGTTGCAAAGCATCTACCAATTTCTCAAAGGGTAGGTCTTGATGAGCATAAGCTTCCAGTGCTACTTCCCGCACCATAATTAGCAACTCTTCAAAACTGGGGTTGCCTGACAAATCAGTACGCAGCACTAAAGTATTGACAAAAAGACCAATTATCCCTTCTATTTCCGGTTGATTGCGACCAGCAACGGGCGTACCCACTACGATGTCTTTTTCCCCTGTATAGCGATAAAGTAAGGTAACAAATGCCGCAAAAAACGTCATAAACGGGGTCGCTCCCGCACGTTTGCCAAGATTGGCGATCGCCTCACCTAGCGACCGAGGAAGTATAAATCGTTGATGGCCTCCTCGGTTTGTTTGAATAGGAGGCCTTGGTCTATCGGTTGGAAGTTCCAGTAAAGTGGGAGCGCCCTCAAGTTGTTGCTTCCAATAGGATAGCTGTGCAAGCCCCTCTTGTTGAAACCACTGCCGCTGCCAAACAGCAAAGTCGGCATACTGTAGGGGTAATTCAGGTAGTTCCAAAACTTTTTTGGGGGGTGTGTTAGTCGAGAATGCAGTGTAGAGTGTTGCTAACTCTTGGACGAATACACCTGTTGACCAACCATCAAAAATAGTGTGGTGCGCTGTTAGCACAAAGACGGATTCTGTAGAGCCAAGCTGTAAGAGAGTGGCACGCACTAAAGGTTCTCGCTCTAGGTCAAATGGTTGTACTGCTTCAGTTGTAACCAATCGTTGCATCTCGACTTCTCGCTCCCCTTGAGGTACATGAAGCAAGTCCACGATTTCTAGTTTCAAAGAAAGAGTTGAAGCAATAACCTGAACGGGTTGATCCTCTTGTGTTACAAAGTTTGTGCGTAACGCTTCATGACGGCAGATAATTTCGTTAAGGCTTGACTGTAGGGCAGCTACGTTGAGTTGACCGCTAAAACGCCAGACAATTGGGATGTTGTAAAAAGCACTATCTGGCTGTAATTTGTCAAGGAACCATAATCTAGCTTGTGCAAAGGAGAGCGGGAGGTTTCCTGTCCTGCTAACTGGCTCAATTGTAGAAACAGCGTCCTTGTGTAGAAATGCCACAATCTCTGCTTTGCGTTCAGCTATCTGAGCCTGGAGTTGCGGTGTCAAAATTCCCTTGGGGGCTTTGCATCGTAGCCGCTCACCATCAAGAAAAAGTTTCACATCCAAACTACGCAGGTGAGACAGAAAACTGTATATATTCATAGTTCAATCTCCTCATACTCGCCATTAGAGGTATCAAAAGAACTCTGTAGTTCTTGCACTGTCCCCTGGATTATCTCACAACTCTCGGCAAAACTAGCTATGGTTGGTGCTTCAAATAATGTACGCACGGACAGCTCCATTTGGAAGACTTGACGTAGCCGAGATATGATTTGGGTGGCGATCAGGGAATGACCACCGATTTCAAAAAAGTTATCGTGGATACCTATATTTTCTAAACGTAGCACCTCTTGCCACACAGCAGCAATGCTTCGTTCCACCTGAGTGTGAGGTGCTACGTAATTTGCTTCTAGGTCAAGTCTAGTTTGGTCAGGTTTCGGTAGCCCACGCCGATCTATCTTACCATTAGGGGTAAGGGGCAAGGCATCCAAAATCACAAACGCAGAAGGTATCATGTAGTCTGGCAACTTCTGTTTGAGGAAAGAACGCAATTGATTTTTAATTTCCGACTGTGAGCGAGTAACTACATAAGCGACTAAGCGTTTGACCCCCGGAATATCATCAGAGTCAATCACTACTGCTTCTGATACTTGCGGATGGGTGATGAGTACAGTTTCGATTTCCCCTAGTTCAATCCGAAAACCCCGTACCTTCACTTGATTGTCAATTCGACCCAAAAACTCGATATTGCCGTCAGGTAAATAACGAGCCAAGTCTCCTGTTTTATAGAGACGTTCTAATTTGTTGAAGGGATGAAGAATAAATTTCTCAGCTGTTAAATCTGGGCGGTTGAGATAACCTCTGGCTAAACCGACACCCCCAATATGCAATTCGCCTGCTACACCAATCGGGACGGGTTGCAGATAGCGATCAAGGATGTAGATTTGCACATTACTAAGAACTTTGCCAATCAGTTGCTGCGGTCGTGTATCGTCTATTACAAGCTTCGATAAGTTATAAATCGTTGCCAATCCCGTTGCTTCCGTAGGGCCGTATCCATTCATCAACAGGGGCGGTTCTTTTAAATTATGGAGATGCGATCGCTCCTCCATACACTTTTGCCACAGCTTCAATTTTTCTGGCAGCCATGTTTCTCCCCCAATACACAACAGTCGGACTGAGGTAGGTAGGGTCTGATTTGTTGTTGCTAATTCCGACGTTAACTGGTTCCAGTACGCTGTTACCAACGGCAATACTGTTAGCTTCCATTCCCAGCATTTCTGCAAAAATGTGGAGACAGAACTCAACATCTCGGCAGTACGTAACACTAGCGTTGCACCACAGATCAGACAGGGATAGATTTCTTCGGCTGCGCCATCAAAACTGATAGATACAAATTGGAGAACGCGATCGCTTACCCTTATCCCATACTCATCTCTTAGCGATTGAATGAAATTCACCAAAGACCGATGTTCAATCATCACTCCTTTCGGCTTTCCCGTAGACCCAGAGGTATAAATCACATAAGCCAAATTATTGACTTTTACCTCAGTTTGTGGGTTTTTCTCGCTGTGAGTGCCGATCAACTCCCAGTCGGTATCTAAGCAGATCGCCTGTACCGAGGTATTTGGTAATGAGTCCACTAATTGTCTTTGAGTTAACAATACCTGCGCTTGAGAATCATTCAACATATAAGCCAAGCGTTCGGCTGGATAAGCTGGATCTAGTGGCAGATATGCACCACCAGCTTTGAGAATCCCCCACAATCCAATTATCATTAACGGCGATCGCTCTACACAAATCCCCACCAAAACTTCTGATCCCACACCCAAAGTTCTCAAGTGATGTGCCACTTGATTTGCCCTTGCGTTTAATTCTCTGTAGGTCAGTTGTTCATCTTCATACACCACTGCTAAAGCATCGGGCGTTTTTCTTACCTGCTCTTCAAATAATTGATGAATACATTTATCCAGTGAATAGGCTTTTGTAGTATTGTTCCACTCCACCAACAACTGGTATTGTTCTGCTTCGGTCAACAATGGCAATGCGGAAATACTTTGTTCTGGATTGGTTAAGATGCTTAAGAGCAAAGTGTGATAATTTCCTGCTATTCGTTTTACAGTGGTAGCCTCAAACAGGTCAGTGTTGTATTGCCAGCAAAAATGAAACTCACTACCAGTTTCAATAATCGCCAAATCTAGGTCAAATGCTGCTCCTCGTTGATTTCCTTCTATCAGGTATGGCAACATCACTAGAGATGATTTTTGGGCATTCTCGTACCAGCGATGTTTTTGCCAAGTTAAGGAAACTTGGAACAAAGGAGGACGCGCCGGATCTCTCTCAGGTGCAAGCTCTTTTACTAATAAGGAAAAAGGATAATCTTGATGCTCCTTAGCCTCGGAAACTGTGCGACGTACTTGAGCAAGAAACTTTTTGAAGGTGGGATTTCCCTCCAGATTTGCACGCAAAACGACAGGATCTGTGAAGTAGCCGACAATTCCTTCAAACTCTTCTCGACCTGATCGACCTGCCACCGGACAGCCCACTAGGATGTCTTCTTGACCCGATAAGCGGTAAAACAGTACGAAGAAGGCAGCCAGGAAAATTCTATAAAGGCTTGTTTTTTCGGATTCTGAGAACTGTCTGAGCCTTTGGAGCAATTTTTCATCTAGCTTGATGATGTGTGTTGCTCCACGATAAGTCTGCACGCTTGGTCGCAGTTGATCCAGAGGCAGATCTAAAAGCGGCAACTCACCCCCTAATTGTTTATGCCAGTATGCCGAGAGTTGCTCACATGAAGAACTTGTCAATATCTCGGTCTGCCAACGCACATAATCTGTGTATGACAGCTTTGGAAGCGAGAGGATATTATCTATTTGGGAATTTGAAATATGTGAATTTTTAATAATTTGTAAAGAAGCTTGAGGTAATGTTTTTACTTCAGCGGCATACAAAACCCGGAGTTCATCTAGCAGTATGTCAAAAGACCACATATCCCCAGCAATGTGGTGCATAGCGAGCAATTGGATGTGTTCTTCTGGCGATCGTGTAAACAGATGTACCCGCATCACTGGACCCGTTTCCAAGTTATAGGGACGGTCAGCTTCTGCCAGAATTTGGTTCTTCAAGTAGTCTAGATTCCAAGAAGAAGCATCTGTTACCTTAATATCTACTTCTTGGTACAGTTGAACTACTTGAAGAGGTTGAGCTTCATGCTGTGTATAGGTAGTTTGCAGAATAGGATGACGTTCTACAATATGAAGCCACGCTCGATTCCATGCCCGCAAGTCTAACTCTGAGCTTATCTGCACTGTGGTATAAATATTGTAAGCGATGCTCAGGGGTGCTATCTGGTAGAGAAACCACATCGCTTGTTGACCGTATGAGAGGGGAAATGATTTCCCGTCCCCTGTAAGTTGTGGCTGCTTTTCCAAGGAAGAATTGCTGTGCATTGCTAATTGATCATCCAAACTTGGTTATCTGTGAGTTTAAGCGTGGGCGCTCATTTTTGCTGGTACTAGAAGATAGTATACCACCAAAAGCTTAGATTCTGAGCCATTGCCACAGGTTCACAAAAATTCACAAAAAAGGGTGAAATAGATATCGCCTTCCCGCACAATACCAACATTCCCCTTAAGGAGTTCATCCTCCTTGGTTTTTCAATGGCACAAAACGCTTAGATGCTGTTACACATTGCCACGCTACTCCTTCTGGGTCTTTACTATCCCACATTCCGTACTTCAAGTTGAAGCACGATAAAATACAATGGCCAAAAAGCCAAAAATCAGGATAATTAAGAAAAAATACTGAACCCATTTGCGGAAAGAAGAGAAATAATCAAATCTTAATTCTGTAGTGCTATTGAAGTGCGGAATGTGGGTTAAAAGCAGGTGCATTAGATGTTTTTCCGAAACCGATTGGCGGGTTGACTTCAGATTACGATCGCCTTGCGAATCAATTAATAGCTAAAATTAAAATACTCTCAGGAGTTAAAGTATTTACACGGCATCAAAAACTGGTGCAAACAGAAGATACTAACAAAAATATAAAAATTAACCTAGTACCAGTTCCTAATTACAAATTTTCCCAGAAAAATATTAAATCTCCAACTATTAGGGAGATTTGTTTATTCAGAAGCTGCTGATGTCGGGGGACACTGCCCTTCTGTAACGGTGACATTTAAGTCGGTAGCTAATTTTTTTAGTCGGGGCGCAGCGGGGGTTTTGCTGACAGGAATGGGCAGAGATGGTGCTGAGGGAATGTTGGCGATTGCGAAAGTTGGCGGTTTGACAATCGCTCAAGACGAAGCTAGCTCTGTGGTTTTTGGAATGCCCAAGGAGGCGATCGCCCTTGGTGCCGTCCAACATATTCTACCCATTAGCGCGATCGCTCCTTTGGTCTTGGCTAAATTAAAAATTTAAAACTTATTTATTGATAAATTTATTAATTACCTCGCGCAATATATCAGCATCAAAGGGTTTAGTTAAATACTCCGTTGCTCCTGCCAAACGCCCCTGTACTTTATCAAAAGCTCCATCTCGTCCTGTCAGCATGACAATCGGCAAGTTCTGAAATTGAGGTAAGCTACGCACGGTGCGGCACAGTTCCAATCCGTCAATACCGGGCATCGAAACATCCAGTAGCAAAACCGCAACTTGTTCGTGATAAATAGTTGACAAAGCATCTACTGCATTGTCTGTCACCAGTACCCGAAAATCTTTGCTCAAAGCTTGTTTGACCAATCCTTGCATTACTGCGCTATCATCAACCGCTAGAATAGTTGGTACCTGACTGCTACTTGCGGACATATTCTTTTCCCCAGTCTATTTATACTTCTTGAAAGCATACAACTTGACACTCTCAGGTGTAAAGACGCGCTCGATGCTTGGTTCAACGAGTCAGCTTGCTCAGACACTATTGCTCCAGTAAGAGTAACAGACGCACCAGAGGGTGGCTGATATTGGTTCCAACGAGTTTAAGCAACTATTGTTACGAAATATAACACGTTGGCAATTTTTTCAACTTAATTTCCTAGCTGTAGTTCAGTGTTTGACCTGTTCTGCGCTGCAGAGATGCCAGAGGGTACGACAAAAATATTTAGGAGAAAAAATTTTCCGGTTCTTGGCGGGGAGAGCAAATCGATTTATTGGTGGGAAAGTGCCATCAGTGCGATCAACCCGCAGCCGGTAGAAACAGCACTCCGAGAAAGCCAAGAGCGATCGCGCCTGTCCACCTTGCAAGCTCAAGTCGGTACAGCCCTGGTACAAGGCGGGACAATGGCTACGATCCTGAACCGCTGCACTGAGGCAATGGTAGAACATGACCCCCACCCAAGACGATCGAGATTTCGACAGCGGTGGTGGCAAAAGACTCTCAGGATGCAGTCTTAGGAAAATCGATCAGTCAATTTGTGTTGATTCGGATTCGGGACAACGGGCCGGGATTGACCGAAAAAGCGAAAAGCCGCTTGTTTGACCCATTTTTTACTACTAAGCTAGTGGGCAAGGGTACTGGACTTGGCTTGTCAATCAGCTACCAGATTGTGGTGGAAAAACACGCAGGAAGTTTGGAATGTATCTCGGAAACCGGACAAGGCGCGGAGTTCAGGATTAAAATCCCGATCGCTATCCCCGTAATTAGCAAAAAGTTACAATAGCGGGCGATCGACCTCAACACCAATTTGAAAACTTTTTTGTCAAACTGCTTGACAAATTACCTCATCCTGATGTTATTATAAACAAGGTTAAGGCGTTGGGGCGTCGCCAAGTGGTAAGGCAGCTGGTTTTGGTCCAGCCATTCAGAGGTTCGAATCCTTTCGCCCCAGTTTATAGATAAGCAGAACCATGAGGAGACGGCAGTGCCGTTTCCCTACAGTCGATCGGGGTAGGGACACGGCATTGCCGTCTCCGAACTATCATTTTGGTGTTACCGGAATTGATATGATATCAAATCCGTTAGCCTCGAAATTATTATTAGCCGAAATTAGGAGACGGCAGTGCCGTTTCCCTACAGTTAATTTGGTGTTACCGGAATTGATATGATATCAAATCCGTTAACCTCGAAATTATTGGCCGAAATTAGGAGACGGCAGTGCCGTTTCCCTACAGTTAATTTGGGTAGGGATACGGCATTGCCGTCTCCTCCGCTTTATCATTCCGGTGCAACCGGAATTGATATGACACGGCAGTGTCCATAGGTGTCAACCGTCAACTATCATCCTCAATTTCCTCCATTTCCTCAATTTCCACCACATCAACAGACTGCAATTGAGTCGGAGTCGCGGGAATTGCCGCAATAATGGCATCAATCACCTTGGCTACCGGAATAATCTGCATCCCCAATTCTGGTACCGGTTGATTTTTAGGAATAATCGCTCTTTTAAAACCTAGTTTCGCGGCCTCTCTTAGCCTTAATTCTAATTGCGAAACTGGCCGCACTTGTCCTCCTAAACCGACTTCTCCAAGTAACACAGTTCTAGCATCGACTATGCGATCGCGAAAACTGGCCACAACTGCGATCGCCACTGCCAAATCTGCCGCCGGTTCCTCCACCTTCAAGCCTCCCACCGATGCCACAATCGTATCCAATTTAGACAAAGGAATCCCGACTCTTTTCTCCAAAACTGCTAGAATTTGCTGCAATCTACTATTATCCACCCCAGTAGTAGAACGACGGGGCGAACCAAAACTCGCAGGACTGACTAAGGCCTGAATTTCTACTAAAATTGGTCTAGTTCCTTCGCAAGTAACAGTCGTTGATGTACCGGGAGAAAACTCGTCGCGATTTCCTAAAAATAACTCAGACGGATTATCTACTTCTCGCAATCCCTCGGCTACCATTTCAAATACGCCGATTTCGTGAGTTGCACCAAAACGGTTTTTCATCGATCGCAAAAGTCGATGAGAAGCAAAGCGATCGCCCTCAAAATACAGTACAGTATCTACTAGATGTTCTAATACCCTCGGCCCCGCCAAACCACCATCTTTAGTAACGTGGCCGACAATGAATAAAGTAATATTTTCTCTTTTTGCCACCTGCATCAAAGCAGATGTACATTCCCGCACCTGAGCCACCGATCCGGGTGCTGATGTTAAACTAGCAAAATAAATAGTCTGGATACTGTCAATGACGGCCACATTCGGTTTGAGCGCTTCCAACTCCCGCAACACAACTTCTAAATCTGTCTCTGGAAGCAAATAGAAATTCTCGGCTGAATGATCATCGGGATCAATTGGAGTAACATCGTTAGTAACTTGTCCGTTGCTATCAGATAAATCTGAACTTTTGCTTGACAAATCAACCGGATTGGCCACTCCTAAACGCTGCGATCGCAACTTCACCTGCTGGCCAGACTCCTCAGCACTTACATACAGTATGCGATCCTTCCGAGCCAACTTATTCGCCACCTGCAACAACAGCGTCGATTTCCCAATCCCCGGTTCTCCCCCAATCAACACCAGAGAACCCGGAACGATACCCCCTCCCAAAACGCGATCCAATTCAGTATAGCCAGAAGGCCAACGAGACTGAGTTTGGTCAGCAATCTGCGATAATCTAAAAGATACCCTGGCTTGACCCTTAGATTTATCAGGCGGCGCACTGCCTTTTCCCTTAGTCGTTACCCCAGTCAACCCAGCCCGTGGTACGGCAATGGTAGAATGTTCTGCCTGCTCGTCAAAAGAATCCCACTTCTGACAGCTAGGACACCTGCCAAAATATTGTGGCGACTCATACCCACATTCCCGACAAATATACTGTATTCGAGGCTTAGGCATTGTTTACAATTATAAATAGTCACCTTAACATTGTGTCAAAGTCTGAACTAAAGCAATGATCAAGCTTTCAGAGCGATCGCTACAGGCGGATCAGTTTGTGTCTTAATGATAGGGTACAAAAAATTAACATTATCTGAAATTTAACTTAAGGAGTGTTGCATAACTTGGAAAACCATAAAGAAAAAATTCTGGTAGTTGATGACGAAGCCAGTATCCGTCGCATTCTGGAAACTCGCCTTTCCATGATTGGCTATGATGTAGTCACCGCAGCCGATGGTGAAGAAGCTCTCGAAATATTTCGCAACACCGAACCCGACTTAGTGGTTTTGGATGTGATGATGCCAAAGCTGGACGGCTATGGCGTTTGTCAGGAGTTGCGGAAGGAATCCGATGTGCCCATCATCATGCTAACTGCTTTGGGAGATGTCGCCGATCGCATCACCGGTTTAGAATTAGGCGCAGACGATTACGTTGTCAAACCTTTTTCTCCCAAGGAACTAGAAGCTCGAATCCGTTCAGTGCTACGCAGGGTTGACAAAAACGGCTCTTCGGGGATTCCCAGTTCGGGAGTTATCCAGGTAACGAATATTCGGATTGACACCAACAAGCGCCAAGTTTATAAAGGCGACGAACGAATTCGGCTCACGGGGATGGAATTCAGCTTGTTAGAGCTGCTTGTCAGTCGTTCTGGAGAGCCTTTTTCGCGATCGGAAATATTGCAGGAAGTTTGGGGATACACGCCTGAACGCCACGTAGACACCCGTGTAGTGGACGTTCACATTTCGCGGCTTAGGGCAAAATTAGAGGATGACCCTAGCAATCCTGAATTAATTCTCACCGCCCGCGGCACCGGCTATCTATTCCAGCGCATTGTCGAACCTGGGGAACTTAGTTAAAGTTAGTCAGTTGACAGTTGACAGTTGACAGTTGACGGCCAACCGCGAACTCCCAACAGTCAACAGTTAACAGTCAACAGCTAACCATGACAAAATCAGATCCAAATAAAGTTTTGCGACAATTGCCCTTAGTTGCAGGAGGGTTGGCCGGCACGCTGCTGATGGTCAATCGCTTGCTGACTGAGCAACTCACCGATTCCCAAGCTCGATCGGATGCTTTGGGAGTAATTATCAGCGCTCTGCTGATTTTAACAGGTTTGCTGTGGCAGCAGGTGCAAGCGCGATCGCCAGATTCAGTCAACCTCATGGGCGAAGAAGGCTTTGAATTTACGCCAGATTTGCCGGATGTTGTGAAAATAGAATTAGCTTGGGCATCGCGTTTGCTGTTGACAAATACGGCCACAAGGGCGATCGTGATTTTGTATCAAGGAAAAGTGTTATTGCGTCGCGGCATTTTAGGCCTCAATCCCGAAGTCAAACCAGGGCCAATTTTGCAGCGAGTATTCGACAAAAACAAACCAGTTTATTTAGTAAATTTGAATATTTATCCCGGCAAAATCGAATTTGACTATTTGCCCGAAAATACTCAAGGAGTTATCTGTCAGCCCATCGGCAACCAAGGCGTTTTAATTTTAGGTGCTAACGCGCCCCGCAGCTACACAAAACAAGATGAAAATTGGGTTGAAGGCATTGCTGACAAACTAGATAATACTCTCAGTCAGCATCTAAATTACTGACCTTGAATAGGCAAGATGCCTGTTCCATAATAATTATTGGATAAGTCTAATGAATCTACAGCTTTTCTACGTGATTATGAACGCTAGGAGACAAAGAAATTAAATCTTCGATATTGCGCCCTATAGTAGCACAAATATTATCCAAGGGCAAATCATTAGTATCATGCCCAAAAGGATTTTCGATTTCAAGACCAATTTCTTCGATGCCGAATAAAGTAAAACTAACTAAAGCCACAACAGGGCCTGTTCCCCAACCTAAATCTTTGACCATTTGAAATGGCAGTGCTAAGGAATAAAGCAACAAGAGCTGTTTCAGGTGTATCGCGTAGGCTAAAGGAATAGGCGTTCTCAAAATTCGCTCACAGCCTCCTAAACAATCGATTAAGGAGTTTAGTAACTCGTTCATAGCAGTTAACTGGTAGACATCGACACAATTGCGATCGTATTGTGTATTCAAATAATCCCCAATCCAAAAAGCAACTTCTATAGGCGGATTGTTCATAGACTTGAGCTTTTGATATTGCGATGGGGATATTAACGGCTCCAATTCTGAATTCACGGATTCTTCCCGCAGATGCAATTTCATTGCCACTGCAAAAGCAACTAACAGGCGCAGTGCCGATTTTTTTGCAATGAAATCATCCTGGTCTTTTTCGTCAATTGCCACCCAGATTTGACGCGCCAAATTACGGACATTATTAACTACACTACCCCAAAACTTCCGACCTTCCCAAAATCGTTCGTAAGCTGTATTTGTCCGAAAAACTAACAGTAAACCGAGGACAATACTCGGTACAATGCTAGACAAAATAGGCAAAGATACTGGCAACTTGAGAAAGTGCAAGAGGGAAATAAACACCCCAAATCCACCGCAGAGCAAAACGCGGGGTAAAATTGAGGGAATGACAGACCCTCGGAACTGTAATGCAGTTTTAAACCAAGGCCGTTTTTCATCAATCATCAAAATCTCCTGTTTACATATAACCTAGGAGCTATTAACATCAATTTCGGCTGCACTCAGACATGATAGAGGACACGGCAGTGCCGTGTCCCTACCCCGATTAGTTGTAGGACACGGCACTGCCGTGTCCTGATTTAGGGTACTGCGGAAAAAAGTTTTCATGCAAATAACCTTTGAATTTTACCTAAAAAACTCATCCATAGAGTAATTTTCAAATCTCAAATTTAAAATCTCAAATTCATTCATTCAGGTACTTTGTTAGGTAAGATTAGGTATGTATATTTAAACGCAACCTTCCGTGCAAGAGTTACCCCCTTCTAAGTCTTTACATCTTCATCGGTTGCCGAACCAACGGTGGCAAATCTATGCGCCCCAAACACAGCAAGCGGAACGATTAGCCGCAGAAATCGGTTTGTCACCACTATTGGCCCAGGTACTGATTAATCGGGGCATGGATACATTAACAGAAGTCCAAGGGTTTGTAGAGCCGGAATCTTTGGTTTTGCCACAGCCAATGGATGAGTTTCCCGATTTGGCTGTAAGTGTCAAATTGTTGCGGGAGGCGATTTCCACAGGGCAAAAGATTGCGATTTGTGGCGATTATGATGCTGATGGGATGACGAGCACGGCTTTGTTGCTGCGAGCTCTCAGGGCTCTGGGTGCTAATGTGGATTATGCGATTCCGAGTCGGATGCGGGAAGGTTATGGGATTAACGATCGCATTGTAGAAGAATTTCACTCGGAAGGTGTGGCTCTGATTCTGACTGTCGATAACGGAATTGCCGCTTTTGGGCCGGTGCAAAGAGCGCGAGAATTGGGTGTCAAAGTGATTATTACAGACCATCACGATTTGCCGCCACAATTGCCGCCGGCTGATGCAATTCTCAATCCCAAATTAATTGCTGAATCTTCGCCTTATCGCGGTTTGGCTGGAGTTGGTGTTGCTTATGTTTTGGCAATTAGTTTGGCTCAGAGTTTGAATAAAGTTGGCGGTTTAGTGAATCCGCTGCTGGAGTTATTTACATTGGGAACTATTGCGGATTTGGCTCCTTTGACTGGGGTGAATCGGCGCTGGGTGAAACGGGGTTTGCGGCTTTTGCCGCACTCGCAATTAGCTGGTGTTCAGGCTTTGATTCAGGTGGCTGGAGTTCAGTCTGGAAGTGGGGAAACTCCTTTGATTCCCAATTTTAAAACTCCAACTCAAAATTCGTTAAAACCTGAAGATATTGGTTTTAGACTTGGGCCGAGGATTAATGCTGTGGGCAGGCTTGCTGATCCGCAAATTGTGATTGAATTGTTGACGACGGACGATCGCGATTTAGCTCTAATTAGGGCGATGGAGTGCGAACAAATCAATCAGCGCAGGCAGGAATTGTGTCTGGAAATTGAACAAGAGGCGATCGCCTGGTGCGAAGAAAAGTCCCCTAATTTGCAGCAGGAACGGGTTCTAGTGGTCGTACAACCCGGTTGGCATCATGGAGTGATTGGCATTGTGGCTTCTCGGCTGGTGGAGCGCTACGGTGTGCCTGTGTTTATTGGTACTTTTGAGGATGAGGATGAGGATGAGCCTAATCAGTCGAAAATTGTGCGGGGTTCTGCGAGGGGAATCCCTGAGTTTAATGTATTTGAAGGGCTACACTTTTGTGCGGATTTATTAACTAAATTTGGTGGCCATAAAGCAGCGGGCGGTTTTTCGATGCCGGCAGAGAATCTGGAAAAATTCGGCAGTCAACTGTCTGTTTTTGCTAATCAATGTTTGGAACCAGAACATTTAAAACCGTTAGTTTCAGTTGATGTTCAAGCGGATTTATCTGATATAAATTTGGATCTTTATCGACAAATTGATGCGCTAGAACCTTGTGGGATGGAAAATAAGGCTCCTGTGTTTTGGACAGCGAATGTTTCGATAACTGAACAGAAAATTGTGGGGAAAGGAAACCACGTTAAACTAACTGCAAGTCAAAGTGGAAAAATACCAGCAAGTTTAGGAGGGATTGCTTGGCGTTGGGGCGAATATTTTCCTTTGCCTCGTCTGGTTGATATTGCTTACCGATTGCGCGAAAATACTTTTAATGGCAAGACATCGGTGCAGTTGGAATTGTTGGGAGTTCGACTACCGGCATCGTTGGGTGATTCTGGGGCGAAGCTGTCTCCGAAATCGAAAGCGGAGTTTGATTATTACGATCGCACTTATTCTTGCAGTTTATCTCGATCGGGCAATTTGCAGGAATTAAGAATCCGTAACTCTCAAGGGCAAATTCTGGCAATTCAACCGGGACAAAAAACTGGTTTATTGGGAAATAGCCGGGAAAATGCTCAAGAAATTGATGTTTCTCGACCTTTTTTCGAGAATTTGATTCAAACGGCTTCAAGGGCTTTGGGTATTTGAGGTATGGCCGAAGGAAGAAGGAAGAAGGAAGAAGGAAGAAGGAATTATTAGTAGCCAAAATTAGGACACGGCAATGCCGTGTCCCTACAATATTATTTTCGGTAGGGACACGGCATTGCCGTCTCCTCTATATCATTCCGGTGCAGCCGGAATTGATATGAGTCGTTAAAAAACTCAAATATCCCAACTTTCGATCGCCCCAACCACGCTAATCTTACAAATCGCCGCCCTTAGCCGCCAACAGAAAAATCACGATCGGGCCTGAAAGCACGACTGCTGCGAGCAAAGCTACCTGAATAATGAGTTGGTAGTTGATACCACTGCCCAGGCCGCTGAAAAGATCCGTTATAAAGTCCATGTGTCCTCCTGACTGTAGTTGTAAGTCTAGATTGTTGAATTAGAAAATCCGCTTCTGATCTTACCGGGCGATCGACCCTATTTTTTAAGAAAGTTTACAAAATTCAACTTTTCAACCAACTAGCGCCTTCTGCCACCAGAAGAGCGACTCCGACTTGGTTGACGAGAAGTCCCGCCACTACCAAAACTCGGACTTCGCCTTTGCTGCGGGGAAGTTGGTTTTTGCGATCGCTTCAAATTGCTGCCACCGTAACCCGAACCAGTCGATCGATTAGCATTTGGCGGTACTCGGCGAGTCGCTGGTGCGTTCGATGTGGGCGATCGCAGGCGGCCAGTCGTCCTCAAAGCTTGACGGTTTCTCACCGCAGCAGGAGGAGCTTGGTAACGAGTTTGATATTGGCTAACAGCTTCGCCGTAAGTGTTACCGTACCCGCCGTATCCTCTCATAATCCCCGGCTGATAGACTGGGGGCATATAATAGCGCGGTGTAAATAACAAACTGCCGATCGCCTGACCAGCTATAGCCCCAGCAAACGGAGCCCAGAAGCCGGATTGCTGTCTCACTACCACTGTTTGTGGCTGACCTGTTTGAGGATTAGTCACAGTTTCAGTCACGTTATGAACGTACTCAATTTTAAAATCTTCAGTCAAATGTAAGCTCGCTTTATTTTGCTCCAAATTTAGATAACTTTTTTTACCTTGCGATATTTCTTCATCAGTTAATCGAGCCATTTGCAAATCTCGCGATCGGTAGACTGATGAAGTACCGGGGGGAGTATTCAGCAACATCAAACTATATTCACCCTCAGTATCATCGTAGGTAGCTTGCTGTACGGGATATTGCCCCTGACTTAAATTATTGCTACTGGGGGTGGGGGCTGAACGAACTGTGTTAACTTTCTGATTTGCCTCCGGTGTTGGACTGCCAGAGCCACAGCCTATAGTCGTTATACACAAACTTAAAGCCATTAAATAAACTATCAATTTTCGCAGCATAAATACTAATTTTAATTGGGAATTGGGAATTGGGAATTGGGAATTGGGAATTTGTTATTTGTTATTTGGTCTTGGATGCAACAACTAACCACTAACAGCTAACTTCCTTAGAGAGGAATGAGTTCTGAAAAATTGACCAACAATTGGTCGTCAGTAAGTTCATCTCCGAACTGTGCCGGAGAAAAGTGAACTTGGATAGCTCTTAGCCTTTGCTGATAATTTAAATTAATCAGTGCTTTTAAACCAGCTTTCAGCGCGCTCATGTCAGCGAGGTCTGTTTCGAGTTCCTGAACTTCTCCTTCATAAGCAACTGTCAGAATCACCACTACATTTCTAGTTACAGGCAGAGACAAGGGAGAATTTTTATCATCAACAGAGTCATTGTATTGAGGTTCGCTGAGATAGCGTTGAGCTGAATCTGTGAATAGTTCTTCTACATAATCCCCTGCTTCCCCTTCATCCCAAAAAACATCACCTTCGTTTGCGGCTGATTGCCAGTAGTTATCGTACTGCAATAGGTGATTGCAAACTTCTACGAGGCCTTCTCCTAAAACTGTTAAGTCGCCATCGGCATCAATTGCATCTCTCGCAGTGCTGTTGAGAATTCCCAACACTGGTGCGACTTCTTCACCCGTTAGATGAATGAACACACGACAAACTGCGAATCGGGTTTTACCTGTAAATTGATTGAATCGATCGCCCCAAGCGTTCATAACCTAATAGTTTTAATCTGTAAGAATATATTTTACACGATAGCAGACCTGTGTCACCTAGACCGTCTATCCTCAGATTGAGATTGCGCGTTAATTCCGAGATCGTGGATAAATTTTCGTAGGGACACCGCACCATGCGGTGTCCTACAGGGCAATAGACATCTGCAAAAAAACCAGTCTTGAACAGGCAGGATGCCTGTTCCACCATAGTTAGCTTTGACATACCTCCTCGTCCTAAAGGACTGAGGATTCCTTAACACTTCTCTGAGATGTGCTACCGAAATAGTCTTACCTTCTCTCCATGTTCGTTTATAGTCTCCCAATGCCCTATGGCGACTTTCTATTTCAAAAACTTTTTGCCTTTAAGGATGGACTTACTTTTACCATTGCCTCTCTAGCTGACTAGGTGCGCTCTCATCGTGGCTGTTTCAACGCGTCTTGAGCCTGTAGTCTTTTACATATTAACACAAACCCGTCCTAGAAGGACGGGGCTCCTACCCCAATTTTTCGGTAACTACTTGACGATCGCACTTTCGACCGATTCGATCGCAGCCGACGAGCCCAAATCCAGTTCACCACCCGGTGCTTCCGGGTGTTCGCGAACAACTGCAACGGCTGATGCAGCATCAGCTACAACCACCATCGGAACCAATTGAGCATCCGCACTCAAATCGATCGCGCCTGGAACTTCCAAGTATTCATCAACACATCCATCTGCGATCGACTCTTCAAAAACTTCAAAATTATCACTCATGGCAGCGCAAGCCGCACTAGCCCGCTTGCCAGCGCGATAACTCATGTACGCAGCGCCAGCACCCAAAACCCCAGCTAAGCCCAGAAAACCCAAAGCGGCTGTTTTGTAGGATTTACAGGGATTCATTTGACCCTTGCCATCGGCATCGACTATGGTTGTTGCAGAACCAGAAATAGCCGCGCCAGATTTGCTATAGGGACAGGGAAAAGCAAATGCAGCATTGCCTAATGCCACACTGCTGGCGATCGCAACGCTGGAAGCAATGCCAGCTAACACTTGAAACTTTTTCATGGTGCTCTGGAAGTTTGTAAAGGATAATTAAAAAAATAATGGTAACAGCTCTTCACAAATCTATCAACTCTGGGAGCCACCAAAATCGCGACTTCATAATCCTGGACAAAATTAAGTCAAAAAACCGCAAACACTTGGTGACAAAATAGTTTTAAGGCTATTTTTGAGAAAGGCTATAGTTATTGGAACGAATATGACAGACAGCAAGGATCAAGCTATTGTACGATCGCCTCGCCGATTGTTGGTAACAGGTGGGGCTGGATTTATTGGCTCAAATTTTGTCCATCACTGGTGTAGTAGCTATCCAGGCGATCGGG
>Ga0335395_10000098_pt1 | contig 58580 bp, 83 predicted proteins | sample MAT02_FD_205744 | JGI IMG/M metagenome (GOLD analysis project Ga0335395, IMG submission 205744) | Freshwater microbial communities from Lake Fryxell liftoff mats and glacier meltwater in Antarctica - MAT-02 (spades assembly) (version 2) ... | reverse complement strand
AAGTACACTCCCGTTAACCAATCCCAAGGCGGTAGTAAATCAAAAATATAAAGCCGTGCTAGAAGCACGGGGTTTCTACCCATTTTTTCTGATGAAAACATTAGTAAAATGCTGTGACTGTAAATATTGGAGCGGTCTAATAGGGTCACCCAGTGAATACAAAAGAGAGTACAGACAGCCTATAGAGTCTAAGGTTCTTATCTGTGCAGTCAGACTTTGTCCGCAACCTGACGGTAGCGAACTAGAGCTGGTTGATGGTAGACTGGCTCACGCGAGTCATGATTGCAACGATTTCGAGCAAATTCAATAGTAAGTAAAGCAACCATGAAATCAGTCGAACAACTCAGACTCGAGTCTGCAAAAGCAGGTATATACGCAATCGAAGAAAGCCAAGGTAAATGGCTCTGCGTCCAAAAGTCTAGCGCTGGATTCTTGGCAAGAAACGAACGCAGCGAAGTTATGGCACTCAGGGCTGGACTAGCTAGAGTGAAGTTAATGCAGCCACAAATCGATATGTAGTAATCAGCGCCAATCTGCGGTACGGCTGAATAGAACCGCGCATCATCAGCTAAAGAGCAAAGCTGATTTCCCTAGCCTGAATAAGTAGATACAAGATTAATTGTACTTCAAAAACTCGCCAGCTACAGGCAGCAATTTATCAGTCAAAGCAAAACAACTCAACATCTTTACGTTTGAAATACCCTTTTTATCGGTTCTAACATCGTAAATAAACCCATTCGCTGCTTCAGTAAATGCGCTTCTAATGTCAATCGTTCCCTTTTTCAGCCACTTCAATTTGGTCGGTGAAATAGCTGTGTAAAGCCACCTGTTGCCATCGTCTATTTCATCTACCCAAAGTCCAAGATAGTTTTGTTCGTCCTGATTTTGACAGGAGAAGAAGACGGGCTGATTATCGTATTGATTGAAAATATCTACATACTCAAGTTTACCAAGTCGAGTATTTTCGGGAAGGTAACTCATAATTAATTAATTGTACTTCAAAATCTCGTCAATAGCCTCTTGTGCCTTAATCACTGCCTCGGATTCAGTAGGATAATCTACAATGGGCAAGTCTCGCATTCGGCAAAACCCCTGAAAACCCTGTTCAGGATTACAACGACGCCAAACATAGAAATAATGCCCAGTAACTACTGGCTCAGTTAAACCCCTAGCAATTCTGTCTCGCGCCTCTTCGTAGGTCTTATTTGTTGTTATCTTGAAGCTTCTGTAATCGCGCCAAGTGTTAGTCATGTCTGTTTATAAATGTAAGGATTGTATCAATTATCTGCTGAGCTGCTGCTAGAGCTTCGTTCTCCGTCGCCAAGGATTCGGACTTCCTGCTGATGTACTGGTGTCCCTCTGGCATCCAAATGTGGAAGCGGTAGGCGAGTGTTCGCAATCTTTGTGCCTTGTGCCGTTTCATTGTCTGATTGACAGCAATCCGACAACCTTTGTATTGATACTCCCCCATGTCTAAAGGCAAGGGGATTCTTGAAGAGTCCAGAGTCGGATTTTCAAACGCCAACTCGCGAGAGGCATTTTAATTATACCACGGTAGACAGCGCTCAAACTTCAAGGGGCACCTCCCATCGAATCTTGTCGGGCCAGGCCAGAACCTCGCCTACTTGCTCTATCAGCATCCGGTACTGCGCGTCGTCCGTGGCTGCCACAAAGCAAGCTCTCACCCATTTCCCCCATCGACTCACCCAGCCCATCCTGCCGATAGATTCGGAGGATTTGGGGTTTTGGGGGTTAGTCGATGGCTCTGTTTGGGTAGCTGATGCTGTCCTAGATACTCCTATTTGATTATTAATAAAAATAGGAGTATCTAGGCCAGCCCCAACACTAGACGGACTAGCGGTTTCAGCCGATTTTACAGATGCTCTTTTTGCTTCAGTTTTTTGACTCATCCTGGCTGCTGTCAAGTCAAAAAGTTCGTGCCAATTTTCAGCCAAGGAGCATATACGGGTCAGACCGGTTTTGCTTTCCTTCCACGTTACCTCCGGCTGGTAGAAATACTCATATCCCCGTTTCCCATCTCCTCCCCGCGTCCGTCTGGACACCAACTTTATGCCTATCAGCCCCAACAATTTATTAAGGTACTTGATGCCGTCCTTGCCCGGCTCCCCCAGTATTTTCCGAATGCCTTTGCGCTCTCCACCTTTCAAGAGCTTTTTAATTTCTATTGATTCATTAGTCCAAGAAGCGTCAGCAGGATTTAGGAATTGTATTATGTTGAGTTCGCGAAGTGCTTGGAGTTTCAGCCAGCGGGTGCTGTGGTCAGGTAGGAAGGATTCAAGCCCGTCCGATTCCCATTTAGATTTCTGCAAGTATTCAGCATCCTCTGGATTGTGGAATAGCCAAGAATTCTCTAATTGAGATAATAGGGAACTATCCTTACCTCGAATTCTGTGTACAAATTCCCATTTCCACAGTTCTGTATTTTCAATTGCTGGCAATCTTGCTTTGAGAAACGCTTTTTCAGCTTGGCATCTTTCGGGCCACCTTGCTTTGTTTCTGCGAGATATTTCTTGAGCTTCCTCTAGTGCGATATCAGGAGAGTTGAATATTTCCTGTGATTCTTGCTCCTTGCAGGCAGTTTTTTTGTTAGCATGGTCGCCGGATTCATCTTCATTCAATATCGGCTCATTAACCTCGTATCCGCCGTCTATCAAGGCTTCTATCAAAAATTCTCTTAGATTGGATTTCTCTAAATTCTCCTGAGCTTTGTAGTGACAATAGGCATAAAATAGCGGGTCATCCAATTGCCGGAGAATGTCAGCCCTGACAGCTTCTTCATACTCTGATGGGCATAGCAACGTGCTTTCAATAGAAATAGTAGCTTCTATTTGATGCCTGATTTGATTATCGTAATACGACTTTTTATCGTCACTGCTGCTAAGCCCAATTTGAGGGCAAAGAACCGAGATTTGATTGATAGGATGCCTTACACGCCGTAACATCTGGATTAGTGAATTAATCCCCAGATTCCCGCAGAACAATCCGAATACATCCGAAAACTTTCCAGACGTGCTAATATCAAGCCCGTTCTCAAGTGTAGGCGTGTAAGCAAACCAGTTCAGGATTTCTTTTCCAAGATGGGCGTCGGGGTTGGTTTGTAAGGCAGTTTCTTCAGGGTCATTTGAGTTTTTTGAGCATACTAAAAGGCCTTTACCTTTTACCTCGGTTAGGCTCAAGGCAAGGGCTTCTGATTCGGCTACAGAGCAATCTGTAGCAATTACTGGACAATCCGAGGCTAGGATTCTATTAATAAAGTCCTGTTTTTCGGCTGCTGTCGCAGTTGCCTTTTCAGTTTGGTAAACGCTAATTTTCGGGCAATTGCCTTTATATTCGTTCAGGTATTTTGTGATTGGCTTGTTGCCCGCGAGCTTTGCAATCACACTAACTGTGTAATCTGTTAGATGCCCATCCAGCAAAATTATTCGGCTAGCATCTTGACAAGCTTGAGCGAATAGTTGTTTAATCGCTTCCCTATTGTGCTTCAGAGTCGGGGACATTAGTAAGTGCCTGATAACGCTTTCGGTTTCATCCAAAATGATTGTCGCGCCTTCAAAAATATCAGGAGGAAGTTTGAGCAGCGAATCAAAGCACAGGCATAGGCGGGCGTTAGGGTCACGAAACATCAAATACCCATTGTGAGCATCAAGGTGGTAAAACTCGCATTTTTCGGCTGTCTGCAAGAGCAGCCCATTCCGACTCCCCAAAACAATGATTCTGCCTTCTGGATTGCTGGCAATGATATCTTTGAGCCATTGAGTCTTTCCCGTCGCTAGACCGCTTTTAATGGCTGTAATTGTGCCGGAGGCTGGTGCGGGTGCATGAAAGAATCGGGAGTTGATTATGCAATCGGGAATGTAATTCCTATAACGCCGCCACTGTGCTTTTATTTCCAGCTTTCGGCAATCTTGAGCATCAGTAATTACCTTGGTAAGATTACCGCCCCCAACTACAAAATCATCAGCACCTTTGTCCGGGCCTGGCAAAAGTGCAACTTTAACAATTGCACTTTTGAATAATTTGCTTAAAGTGCTGGACGCTTTGAATTCTGAACTTTGTGAATAATCCCCATCTCGGTAGTCGAAGAGAATTGTTATTGCACGACCTTCTGTGTCAAACGGTTTGAGTGATTCGTGGAGTTCTCGTGCAGTTGCTCTTTGATATTGTGTTCCATCAGCTTTTGTGACGCTCTCGCCGCGTTCGGTAACTTTGTACCCGGTGTTTATTCCTGGTAATCCGATTGCTGCATACCCACGACTGATTACCGCTGCTGCTTTCTTTTCACCTTCAGTAATTACGATTGGGCAATGATTATTAAGTATCAAATCCCAAAAATCAATCCATTCTCCCCGTAACCCAATTACAGGAAATTCTGGTACAGGCAAATTAGCCTTGGCTAGTATCAGTTTCCCAATACTTTCATTTACTAAAGGAAAGAAGATTTCTAATGGCTCCCCTTTGGGCTGGAAGTATGTTCGGGGCTCCAAGCCAAATCCTTTGCGTTCTTTTTTTTGCTTGTAGCCAAGCGGTATCCCATCAAGTTGTTTAAAGCGGCCATTGCAAGTCCATCCCCTCGCAGGTTGACCCGCAGACCAGTAAATACCTTTTTCTTTGATAATCCCAAATCTGGCCGCTTTGGTATCTCCGGCTAAATCTGCGGGTAGATAAAATTTGTTGCCTAGCGTATACCCAGCACTCCCAGTACACCGAGCAAGATTGCGGGCCGCCTCTACACTGCTGCCACCGCTGCTATCGCTATTAGTCGTTTTATCTGTTTCGCTGTAGAGGAGTCCGTAGGTCGCAAGGCCTTGTGAGGCAAGGAAATTCAAACGGGCAATATCCTCATCAATGCCTGATTTCACTATCAGGTCATTGTACAAAAGATAATCGAGTGATACTTTGTTACTCACAATATACCCCCAATTACTTGATTACCTTGGGTATACTGTGCTAAGCTAGAGCTACAGAAAAAAGTTTCAAGGTTTTCGAGAAAGATGTTGCCAAGAGGCAAAGTATAAGCTATCATATAAGTTACAGATGCCGATTTACGGCTAGCCCTAATTTTGTTTGTTTCGCTAAAACTTCAACAAAGTTAGGATGTACGGGAAAAATAAACTCAAAAAGCAATTCGTTTGTGGGCGGGTTGCTTTTTGATGTGTTGAGCAGTCTCAAAGCGCTAGCTGCGGGCAAAGATACAGTGCAACTGCTCAACACAAGTTAATTTTATCATAGTTGGGTCAGTTTGGAAATAGTTTGCACAAGACTCTTGACTTAGGTTAATCGTATTGCTAACATAATTCAATACCGCCGATGCCCAACAATGTGCCAGTAGCGTTAGATTACTGGATAGCACAAAACCGCAGATTCAAAGACATTAACCCCTAGTGAAGGTCAATTTAAATCTATGTTATCTAAAATGTTTCGGTCATTACCAACAGTTATACTTGCGGCTGTGAATAACGCTGCAATTGAAAACCTCGAGAGAAGAGGCTGCCTGTCTCTTTGTTACACAACAAACGAAGTTTATGTGTCTCAATACAAACTGTGTACTATTAAGGTTAATGCAATGAGAAACGAATACTACACGTGTAGTTACTCAATATATTTCGGTGACATCTTGTTATCTGAGGGTGATTACTATTCTAATACGGAAGAGTCAAAAATCGAGGCGCGGGGATGGATTGACAACCAAGAAGCTTTGGTTGACGGTAAATTGGCGAGGATAAAAAACAAGTTAAATTTAGAGTAAATTGTAGAACTCTATTTTTACTTTTAATAAAAGAAGTACAATATCTATGGCTGATCTAACAGAGTTTGACTTTAATACTCAACAAGTTCGAGTAGTTACTATTGAAGGACTGCCTTGGTTTGTGGCTAATGACGTTTGTGTCATTTTAGGTCTTGAAAATGTTAGTCAAGCATTGAGCCTTTTAGATGAAGGCAAGAAAAGTATTGCTTCTGTGGACACCCTTGAAGGCAATCAAGATATGTCGGTAATTTCAGAGTCTGGAATGCTTGTCTTAGTTTCCTCAAATAGCAAACCAGAGGCTAAAGAGTTCCGCAAGTGGGCGATACTTGTGGTCTTTCCGGTTGTATTCAGAACTAACAGTTATTCCCTTGAGTGGCTTGATTAAATGCAATTAATACGCTCAAATCTTACCCACCAACAACCCGGCAGTCACACCGGGTTTTTTTGATACTTGACGTATTCTAATCAACCTGCTATTATTAAATCAATCGATACGTTTACGGCAATTGCGTGCAGTGAGTAACGGTTTTAGTGTGTTTTCATTTGAAGTGGTTTTCATCTCAAGCCTGCGAAAGCGGGTTTTTTTATTAGAAAATTGGGTTGACAGGATTCGCATCTTCGATTACAATAGACTTAACCGAACCACGAAAACTGAATAATATTCAATCTTTCCATAACACTTTTGCAATTGCGGGAGTCGATTTACCGCAACTCAATCTTGAAAACTAGATACACCAACGATTTCACACGTCTGCGGTCGCAATCAACCTAAACCCCTATCAGGGATTGAAACATGTTTGGCAGAGGCGATAATCGCTTTATCTACAGTCGCAATCAACCTAAACCCCTATCAGGGATTGAAACAGCGGGCCGGAGTGATATCCGAATTCCTTGGCTACAGTCGCAATCAACCTAAACCCCTATCAGGGATTGAAACGCTTAACACGGTAGCGGTCGGTTATGATTATTCCGTCGCAATCAACCTAAACCCCTATCAGGGATTGAAACCATAGGTTATAATCCTTGTGAAGTCCATCCCCTCGTCGCAATAAACTTAAACCCCTATCAGGGATTGAAACTCGCTCAAAAGGCAGGACTAATTCCTATCAATGCCTGTCGCAATCAACCTAAACCCCTATCAGGGATTGAAACGTACTAGCCAAGCTGGGTTAGACTCGATTCTATTGTCGCAATCAACCTAAACCCCTATCAGGGATTGAAACTTTGGTGACTAACTTTGCATCTTCTAGTTCGTGACGTCGCAATCAACCTAAACCCCTATCAGGGATTGAAACCTTAACCAAAATCCCGCTAGAAGTGAAAACAAGTGTCGCAATCAACCTAAACCCCTATCAGGGATTGAAACTCACTGGAAAAAGCTGAAGCAGATTTCGAGAAACGTCGCAATCAACCTAAACCCCTATCAGGGATTGAAACATCGGTGGTGGCATGGACTACGATGCCATAAATGCAGCCGCAATCAACCCAAACCCCTATCAGGGATTGAAACTCAGACTAGCAATCATGTGCTGCACAAACCCCAGTCGCAATCAACCTAAACCCCTATCAGGGATTGAAACGGCAGTTAGCACGGCGCTGTTAGCGGGTAATTGGGTCGCAATCAACCTAAACCCCTATCAGGGATTGAAACTCAACTTGGAATGTCGGTTCTGGCAGTCCTAAGCCGTCGCAATCAACCTAAACCCCTATCAGGGATTGAAACTCGAGTGTTCCAGCCAAAATGTCTGCCAACATACGTCGCAATCAACCTAAACCCCTATCAGGGATTGAAACCGCGCCATCTGATATGTGCTTTCGGCGGCAAAACGTCGCAATCAACCTAAACCCCTATCAGGGATTGAAACAAAGGTTTGGGCAATTTAATTCGGAGGATGCAACGTCGCAATCAACCTAAACCCCTATCAGGGATTGAAACGGCAAGAGTAAAGCTGCTGTGGACTTAGCTTTCTGCGGTCGCAATCAACCTAAACCCCTATCAGGGATTGAAACATTCTAACAAGACCTTTTTGTTGGCATCAACAGAAAGGCCGCAATCAACCTAAACCCCAAAAATCGCTGTTTTTATGCCGAATTTGTGTATCGAACAGAGGAATCGGCTGTAGATGTTAGTCCAGGTCGTGTACTGGGATTAAACCACGGAATCAATAACTGGTTGACAGGAGTATCCAATGTGGGAACTTCTTTCATTATCTTGACAAGATTAATAGCGTTAGCTATAATTATAATATTTACCACTTCTCAATATCATGCAATTACTCCCTAATAGCGACTCACCGCAATCCGAAATTGAGATTAACCAGCAGTTGCAACTATCTAGTAGCGACTCACCGCAACCTGAAGATATCGAAGAAATTAACTGGCAGTTGCAGTTAGCCAGCAAGGTACAGATTAAACGGTGTAGCAAATGTGGAGTTTTCTCCAATCCGTATCAAAGTATCCCGCCAAAACAACTTGACGCTTGGTGCGATGACTGCTTTGTCAATACTCCAGCAATAGAACGCACTCGCAAAACCTCAGTCGGTGAATATTGGAAGTTGATACAGAAACAAGAAAGGGAAGCTCAAGAAAGAGCAGAATTGGTAGCACAGTTACAGGCACAAAAGAAATTGCTAGCCGAAAAACGTGCTAAGGATAAGAATGCACCTAAAAAGTCAAAAAAGAAGACTGTAGAAGGCGCTTATTCGTTAGCCCTGGACTTTGGGGAGTTGAGCGTTGATGTAGAGGAGGACAAAGCACGGGACGCGATACTGGCACACGATGCACGACGGGCGTACATTGCACGAGTGCAAGATAGGACAATTTTTGATGAAGACTATTATGGTGAACGGAAGGATGATTAGCCGTTCATACCACGGTATAATTGATATGCAGTTGCAAGTTATTGCTATGTCATCAATCGATAAAGCGTTTTATTCTCGGTTCGCTCCTGTTCTCAATGAGCCTGGATGGTTCGAGACTGGTGCGCTAGGCTACGGGAGTGTTTTCTTCAGAAATATAATTCACAAGGAGCCTGATATCAAGATAACTGTTGGGATAGTTGTATGTCCGAGTAGTTGGCACTACTGTGCTAATTATTCTTTATTAGCTTCGGGGAGTGGGATTAACGTTAAACCTATACGAGCGGAAGCGCCTTGGACGGAAGTGCGCGATTACTACTTGAAGCACGGCCTGTCGGCGTATGCTACTTACAAAAAAGACTTATCTGCGAGTATTGAAGCGGCTAGTTTATCGCTGCGTTGAGATAGAAGAAAGTAAGCAAATTACCACGGAAAACAAAGCATGAATACCGATGTACTTTTTCACAGTTCTGACAAAAAACACATCAGAGAACTGGAGATAATAAAAAGAAAGTTGAACTTTATTGGAGTTAGCGTAAAAGAACAGCTCTCTGATGTTGAACATCTCAAGCGCTGGATGTTGGACTGGGAAGGGCAAGAAGCAGAACTGTGGTGGAGCAACAAGAATGGCTGGGATGTTGACCCTGTAGAGGGGGAGACATTAGGCAGTAATTGGAGAAATTTTAGTATTGATTCATACTTGAGAGGAAGAGGAGTTAACACTTATTTGTGGTATTGCGAGGATTGAACTAAGTATGTCTGATTGTAAGATTGAGCAATACATAAGCGGCAATACATGATGATAGCAGCAGCAGCTCAATCTTACCAACTCCGTCCCTACCAAACAAGTCTAATCGCCGGGGTTGAATTGCATTGGGCTGTCTATCGTCGTCTTCTATTGCAATTGCCTACAGGTAGCGGCAATGCCAGATATTGCTAAATCAATTACAGTCAGTGGGCGTTTATTGAAGAAGCAGGAAACCGCAGAAAATTAGACCCTGAAGAAGATTGGGCAAAAGTCCAGTATTTGAAATATCGGAAGAGTTGACACCATTGACCGAAGAGTGAGACGCAGAATAAAGCTCACTCGCTCCCGACAAGCGACCTAGAGCATTGTAACCAGTCAACCTCCATCTACTGAAACCGTTGCACCTCATACGTTCTCAGCGTGTCGGCAAAATACTTTTACAAAATGCTTGACAATCCTAATCGGGTAGCCTATACTGTTATTAGTTGGGAAGTAAACCACTGCCCGACACACACCAAACTGAACCACGAAAATCAAATGAACACTCAAGCTAAATTTGCTCAAATTGACGCAGAGATTGCCGAGTTGCAATCCAAGCTAGCGGAAGCGCAAGAGCGTCGGGAACTGTTAGCGTCAGTTAAGCCTGCCTGCGACGCTGCATTGGTAGCGATTGATAAGGTTCTTGACAGGTTGTGTCTAGTCGGACTGTCTAATGAGTTTGGATTAAAGGAAATTGCTGCATTTAAAGTGACGATTGACGCTAAATTCAAGTTTATGGAAGACGAGGAAGACGAATGGGCTACACAAACTGAAGTCGAAATTCCGCAAATTGCCAAAACCAAATCAAGTCGTTCTGACTACATTGGCAAAGCTGTTGCCGATACATATTTTCCAGATAGACCCGTCCAACATAAGCAACTACAAGTGATAACCCAAGAGTTAGAGGCGATTGGAATAAAGGTTGGCAAAGCTATTGCTAGCCGTTCCGACGTAAAAGGATGGCATCTCCAATGGGGCAGTGACAAAGCTGGACTCTACTGGGCAGTTGGAGGCGGTTGGGGTGTTGAAGCTCTAAAATCAGGCGATGAACTAACAGGAAACTGGGAAGGCTTTGACCTTGACCAGCAACTTGAATGCAGCGGCATTGTCGTTAACTAACTAATAGCAATCGGGGCTTAATTAGCCCCGCTCAATTCTAACCACTTCAAATTACCACACACTAAAACCATGCAAGCCACGAAAACCACAACAAAGACCGAGCAATTCACAGGTACGGTTACAGAAGCTAAGTTAGTAGAAGCGACCGTTTACGGTATTGACTACAGCGCCAATGAAAAATATGCCAAAGCGCTCAAAGTTACGTTGCAAGCCAATGACGGTCGGATGGTGCAGTTTTACTCCCCTAGCGTTAAAGTTACGATTAGCTGTCCCGCACGCTGTCCGATAGCGGTTGTAATCTGTGAAGAAAATGATTGGATTGAAAAAGTGCAGAGACAGGGTGAACATAAGATTGTCGGCGACACCCTTCAATCTCGGTTGAAGCTAGGCGACTTAGTGACAGTTACAGGCCGGGTAAAAGCGGCTTACAACAATAGTAAATCAGTCACAATTAACTGCATTAAGCTTGTCGAACTGGTATCGCTTGGTGGGCGACTACCCCAAAAAGAGTATACTTACAGTCCGGGTGACTTCCTTGTAACTTACAACGCAAAAGGTGAGCGCGTCCGAGATGAACATAAAACCAACAATGGCGAGATTTGGAGTTGCAAGCGCGTAATAAATGAAGTGCTAGAGAACGGTCACTCTTTTTCTGTCCCCTTAGCGGCAATAGACTCCCTCAAGGGTAACGCCGCCGACCTAGACGGTTATTGGCTCAATCAGTTGTTAGCCAGCCAAGAGACGTATTGCCTAGCCTGTTGGCTTGACAGTCGGAGGGAGAAGCCATTCAACAAGAAGCAAGCAACTGACATTTATTAATCCAATGGGGAGCAATCCCCTTTGTTTACCTACTTAACACCGCAAGATGACACCATTAACACCTAAATTCATCCAAGCTAAGAGCATTCTCAAATCTCATCCCGTCCCTGGCGGCGGCGGACAAGCGTCCGGTTATGTGACACTCAGAGCATGGGGCGAGCAGCAGTGGGTAACTCATTTTTACGATATCCAGACTGGTGGCTTCAACTCAGGTCGCTATTGGGACACCCTAAGCGACGCTGAGAATAGCTTCAGTGTGCGGGTCAAGGACTATGACAATTGAAGAGTATCGGAACCAATCTTTAGCAATCTTGAAATTGCCGGACAGCGAATGCTGGCAAAAGCTTCTAGAGTTGGAAATGGAATATCTAGCAGAGCAAGCTGTCCCCGATGCAGAGAGAGCAGCAGAGCTAATTTTGGAGGCCCAAAACCGCGGCGAACTACCAGAACTAGAAAATGCAAGTCAAGCGTGGACTTGCGAGTTGCTGGATCTGTCGGATGACGATAATCCAGATTTCAGGTTTTGGCGATGCACCGATGGTAATTTCACAATCGATGTGTCCGCTGATGATGGAGAGGTGAATTTTATCTGGGGTTAACTGTTGACACTCTCAGCTCTAAAGAGACTGAGTTTCCCACATACCGTATTTCTTTTATAAAGAAGCCCCGCAACTAGCTAGTCAGTTGCGGGGTTTTGCGTACAGATTCACAGTCCTGTAGGTTTGCCGTTGACGCGAGTAAACACCCGTCCCCAGCCATCGCTCGGATTAGCCCAAAGTTCACGCATCAAGTCAAAGCTGTAGCGGTCATTCTTGCCAGAATAGCCCCCAATTTTCCGATAGAAGTTCTGAGCACCTTCGCGGACACCGTATGGGTCATTTATAATGATTTGCTTGGTGTTTCTATCGTACCCAACTATGCAAACAATGTGCCCCGAACTCTTGTAAATAAGTCCCGCTGGCATAGGCATATCTGCGTCAATGGAGGCGATTACATGGTCAATATTTAGCGACGTGCTGAAGTATGATTCCAGTCCTAGTTCTGCGAGTGCGCGAGTGTTTGCGGTATGGTCTGTCGTATCCCCGAAAGTGTTCAATATGCGACCATAATAGGACTCTCCCTCGCTGTAACCTAAACGTTTCGCCGCATCAGTCAGCGACTCTAATCCGTGACGCTTCAAAATGTAATTTGCAGCCATCGCATTCGATGTCATGCAGCACTGTCTCGAACCCGACCCAAACAGATTAGAATTGTTATCATTTTGGTCAAAGTGGTCAACATTTAACAGCTTTTTAGTAGTCATAAATTCTCACGGTAATTGAACTTTTTAACTTTTTTATGAATTCGTAGTTTAATTATTTTAATGATACAGAGAGTTCTTACTAGGTCAGCTTCAGCATTTTCCCTTAATCCATGTGCCGCCATTCCCGATATGTACCCATATTGAATCGACATATCTTCTAAAGCATACAGCAATTCTTGCAAGGTGGACTCTGGATTTTCCAATACTTGAGAAACTTGATATTCTGGCACTGTTCTTCAGAATTAAATCTGTAAAATTTTACGATTTTAATTATTGTTGTCAATGTCTTCTAATGAGTCATCTTTTACGGTGTTAGAATTTCTGAAAGTTGTTCCAGATACTACTATTGTCACCATAGTATTGATTGCAACTATCATCTGAGAGGGGATTTCGCGGCCTACCCATATTAGCAAGTTGTAGTTGATAACCGCAGTTACCATAGCAAGGGCTAAGCCTACCAGCGCATAATCAACGGTTGATAGTTTTACTTTTGATTCTTGTTTAAGACCTGTCGCTTTGAATACACTAGACATAACGCTTCCTCCGCCAAAACTACCAAGCAATGCGATTAAGTCTGTTGGGATTGTTTTATTTGTCCAGGTCAAAAGCATATAACTAATTATTATCAATATAGCGCTTGTCGCCATAGTGACAATTACATAATCCGCTAAAAATAACTGCTTCATTTATCTCAACCCTCATAAAAATCGGACTCGTTAACTTGATTTAGTCGTCGTCTTTCTCTCTCCCATTTAAGCTTTTCTCTTAGCCCTTCTACTCGGTCTGCGGGTGAATCATATCCACCCGCGATGAAGTCACTAGCACCCATGACCGTTCCTAATAGTTCATGGACTAAAGCCATTTGCTGTTGAAGCATTTCAATATTGTTGGCATTTGGTTCGACTTTGCGAAGAAGTTTGTTTACATTGTTCTGGTTTTCTTGAGTCTTCGTTTTTGCCGCATCAACCAATTTGACAAGTATTGCATAAGCACCTTCAAGTTTTCTAACTTTTTTCAACAGGAAAAGAAAAGCAACAATATTGATTGTACTTAATATGATAGACACATATAGCAATAGCTGTAAACAATTGCTAAATAAATCAAGGTCAACGTTAGTCGCGTTCCAGTCAATGATTTCCACTGTAGTAATAGAGGTTTCAATGTAGTGAATCTAGATCAATTGTTTGTGTATTTCATAAACCTTTATAGCAAAAGTATAGACCCCCTAATTCGCCTGCCAACACTTTGATAATTCATTTTCGCAATTTGCTATAATCCATTATTCAATGACCGAGGCTTCTATTTTAAGTTTACCTTCTTCTACTATAACGTCTTGAGTTCCAATTGTGCGCTGAATTCCGTAAATTAAGCTTAAGCCGCTTTCAAGGCTTTCGGTATCAGAACCAGCTATAACAAAAGTTGCACTTAAAGAGTTTGCTCCGATTGTAGTTGTCATTGCAGCACCCGCAACCGTAAGAACTGCCGCAGAGTCAGGGTCTGTTATCAATTGTTTGGCCAAGAATTTTAACGTTGCGCCTGTTTGGTTTGCGCCTTGGATGACAATTTGACAAAAATAATCTTTCCCCATTTTTAGCGATTGACCGTCAGCGTCTTCATCGTCAATTGTGAATCGAGAATAATTTTTAATCATCGTTAATCCTTGGCTAAAATAAGGGTTCCACTTGCAACATTAGCCCTTTGACTGATTGTGCTATTTTCAACTATTACCACAAAATCAAACTCTGACTCTGTACCAGAAAAAATAACTTGATTAGGGCGTAACTGCAAGGCTGCCAAAAGTAATATTTTCCCATCTCCCAAATCTTGAACAAAGTCAGTTATTATTCCACCTGGCGCTCCGAACCTGGTTTTGGTTAAAATAACGACATCTGTTCCAGGTTGGTTGATTTTAAAAATTACTTGCAGTAATTCAACGGCCAAAACGGTTGTTTCTGTAAAGTTAATTGCTAAGCTGATTTGATGGGAATTACCCTGTCTTAGACTCTGCCGGTGCAAGTTTTTCCCAACACAGGAAATTGCTGCTGTAGGTGCTGGCGATTCAGGCCAAATAGCTAGACTACTGCAAACGGTTTCAGTTTCAGTATTAACTAAGCTTGCCGGAAAGTGTTTGATAAGCGCGGTAGCTTTACCATTTGACTCCGTTCCTACCTCTCCCAACCATTGACTTGATAGAAACCATTTAAGGCCTAGCTCGGTCGCCATAGATTCGGTTTCTGAAACTGTTGCAGCGTCAGGATAAATACGTTTCCTTAGTCCCGATGCTAATATTTCAACAGTTTCAGTTTCGGTTAGCGCTGATGCAGCGGGGAAAAACTGGGGCATGATAATAAACCAAGAATTTAAAAGGGCATTTCAACAATACCCTTTTAATTATTTGAGTTGAAAAGTGAACGTACCCGCCTGTAGAATCATTTGCGCGTTAGTAGCCATGTTTACACTTGGAACAAGAGGGGCGCTAGCAAGATATGGCCCACCATCCTCTGAACCAAATAAAGCGACATGAGAAATATTACCTTGAGCGCTTGCACTTATTGGAAATTGTAAGTTTAGAGCGGTTCCCAAACTACCATTTACGGCTGAGGTGAATGAAGTCTTATTATTGTTAAGTGCTTGCCTAACGTATTCAGCAGCGGCGGGTTCAATTCCGCTGGCGGTTGCCGTTGGCGCTGAACTCGTGTATCCCGCCCACAGAATTGGCTCAAGCGGCAAAGGTGTACCCAAGTAAAGGCAGTTCATAATCGCAGTTCGCCAGTATTGACTGTAGTGCGAAGTAGCTTTAAATCTATGGGTGATAACACCAGCAGGGATTATTAAACTATTTCGATTCTGAATGGTTAAAGACCCGTCTATCGGGATGAAAAGCAACGGGTTTCCGCCCACACTGGAATCGTAAATAGTCAAAGCGACTGGGGTTCCTTGCGCCCCGGACGCTCTTGGTAATTCCAGGTCTGCAATATTAGTGACCGTGCCATCTACAGCTACGCTCCAAACGGTTGGAATAGCGCTAATTCGAGCGTAGTTAGCGCCAACAGGTTCGGTTCCAAAACCGTTTAAAGCCGATGCTGTCATCGTGTACCCGATATGCTTGCTCGGTGGTGGGAAATTAATCCCACCGAGCAGTGCGTCTTGGATTTTGTTGGCAAGCCAGCCTGATATCGTTCCGTTAGCCATTGCCTTCTACCTCTTTCGGCGGCTTGTTCTTTGCCTTGGATTCAAACAAAACTTGTTGCTGAGGTTCTGTTGGCAGGTCGGGAGATATCGGGATTGTTTTTTCTTCAGTTTTTGTGTGAAATTCTTTATTAAAGTCCGTGACTTCAATCAACACAAATTCTAATTCGGGGCGGCGATTATCTCTGACTTTGATTAGTTCAACCATGATTTCACCCTAAGATTCTACAGGCACATTCGGGCCTGATAACAGCACATCCGTAGAGAACATCGAAACAAAACTTTGTCTGCTTGTATTCGCGAGAAATCTCCAACCGCATTGTCATTCCCGACAGGTCATCGGTAAAAGATTCAATTCGATTTCCGATTGGGTCAATGTCTAACAATGGGCGAACAGCAAGCGCAAAGGAGTCTCGGTGGAAAGCCATGTTGACGACGTGACTAGCTACAACCGTGATAGCTGTACTCGCAGCGGGAGCAGTTTTTAGTGCTGGAGAAATTGGCCAACTTGTCAAGGTAGCGTCCTTTCCTACAACGTAGCCGTTCGGGTCGCCTGCAATCTTGAACAAATCACCTTCGACAGGTGCGACTGTTGCACCAGAAACAGTTAAAGTTTTCACCCCAATCGTGTTGGCTGCGCCCGTCGTAACAATCGTACCCGCAGCTTGGGTTACGTGAGTAAGGGAGTTTTGGGTCATGTACCAGTCAAAGCCAAGTTTTCGACCAATCATCCCCTCTTGAATTGTTGCAACAGAACCAGAGTCGGATGCAGAAATAAATTGAGGGAGTGAGTTTGCGTTTGCCTCAGCATCAACATCTAAGATAATTCGGCGGTCAGCCATTGGAGCAAGTTGTCGGTTCAGAACTTTTCTTGCTTCTTGTGCTGCACCCAACCCACGATGCGAGGCATAAGTTCCAGCTACTTCCGGTTGAAAAGGTGTTTGTCCAGCGGTTCCGGCGATACCTGGAATCTGTTTGTACAATCCCATAATTGACTTGTCAATCGAGTTCGCCAAACTACGAGCGGCTTCGAGAACTTGCAAATTTTGAAATCCATCCATTACTTGAAGAAGGTCTTTGTCTGTCATCGCAAATTCGACCTTCTTCCACTGGTCAAGCTTTACTTGCACCATGCTCGGCGAAATTGCTGGAGCGGGGTAGGGGATGTGATTGGGAATTACATCTACGGCATCGCCCATGCTGGAAGGAATTGGAACATCGACAGTTGAACCGCGTTGCCTTGCGTCGGTGTCAAAGTTTCGATTAACGAGCGCACCCATGACTGAGTTTTCGCGCAACGCCACAATACCTTGGGCGAGAATTTTAGGGATTACTGCTTCTAAATTATTAGCCACTTTTTTGTAAATGAAGAGGGGAGTATTCAGCCGCGCTCCGAATCACTCGTAGAAGAAAGGCATCACGCCAACCTTGGGCTAACTTTATAGTCAACAAAAAAGCCGGAGACCGTCCGGCTTGTAAGATATTCAGCAAAAAGTTTTGATTATCGGGTAATAATTGCCTTGCCAGAGGCAATATCATCCATATTGGCACGACCATTTCGAGCTTGTTCTATGGAATAGACTCTAACCGGTTTTCCGTTTGAGCTAACGGTTGGGGTTGCACCCGTGCCAGAGTTGGTATTTTCAGGCTCAAACAGCACGCCCGTCGAACCCTTTTTCAGGTCAATCATTTTTTCACCGATTGACTTCGGCCGTCCATCGCTATTCATCTCAACGTTACCAATAGCGTTAAGAAAGACAATTTTGCCATCTTCTTCTAGCTTGATACGTTTTTGAAGTACAGATAAAATCGTTTCAACAGGTGTAATGTCTTCCATGCCTTGTGCTGTCAAGTCAAAACATGACTTTCTGCCACCAGCCTCAAAAAAAGCTTTTTCAATTGCTGTCGTTGTACGCAGATTGTTGATTTCATTTTTTAGCTCGGAAGCTTGTTTCCGAGCCATCTCTGTCTCTGTTAAGTATTGCTTTTTCGCTTTATCGTACTCCTTTCGCATTAGCAAGTCTTGCTCTTCTCTTTCTTCATTAGCTAGTTTTAGCTTTTGGTATTTGTCTGGGTCAATAGCTTTGACTTTCTCCAACTGAGCCAAAAGCTCTTGTTCTTTGGCGGATTTTTCGTTAAGTAACTTTTGTATCGCTGCTTTTTCTTCTCTCTCTTTTCGCAGTGCTGACAGCAGACCGTCATTGTCTGGCGACTCGGCTCGTGTAGTAGCTTGCTCCGTGGCGGTTGTCGGTTCAGTTTCGATTTCTGGAGGCATAAATGATTATAATGGAGACTTCAATCTCTATTATAATCACCATGTCGCTTAACTTCAAGCATCAAGCCATCAAACAAGACCCAGACTTGCCATCTTATTTGAGTGAAGAATACTTGAATCAGTTGCCGTTCTGGGAATTCGTAGCTGATATGTACGAAGGTAGAACGGCATGGTATATGGTTGAGCCATTCCGAACTGGGTCAAGTATGGTTCTTGACATCAATATAAGCGCAAGATATTTGCCCAGAGAAGAGGCTGAACCTGAAGAAGAGTATGCGAAGCGCATGTCTCGAAGTTACTTTGACAGAAAGTTTGCAGATGCTATCGACAGTAGTGCCGGATTTTTGTCTCGCTTTTTATTGAATGATGATGTACACGAAAGTATTAAAACCAGTATCAACAACGTTGACCTCTGCGGTAACAGTCTGGAGGTATTCTTGACGGCGGCAGATATAAAAAGTCTGCGAGACGACCACTGCTTTGTCATGGTTGATTTTCCAAAGCGAAACACCGAAATAACTGACGCTTATACTGAATCAAAATACAAAACTCGCCCCTATTTTTTATTAATTGATGCTAGAGATGTTATTAACTGGGATACTGAAATCAAAAACAATAAAATGATGGTGACTCAAGCCACAGTTCGGGAAACTTTTGTTAGAAAAACTGGACGATACGGTAGTGAAAAGGCGACTCGTTATCGAGTGTTAACCCCAGGCGCTTATAAGGTATATGAAATAGAAGAAACGCCGACGCAGACTGATTTAACTTTAGTTGAAGAAGGTACAACCACACTAGATTTTGTACCGTTGATTCCCTATTGCTTGCTACCGAGAGATTCAGACTTTTTTACTGGCAAACCACCGTTATACGATATTGCCGAATTGAATTTAAAACTATATCAGAAACAGTCCGAGAAGGATGAAGCGATGCACAAAGCGAATATGGCTATTTTGCAAATTCAAGAAACAAGTCCTCCTAGAGTGAGGTCTGACAAAGACGAAACTCGTGTTGCAACAATAGGGCCGAACACTTGTCTGTGGAATGTGAACGCTTCATTTGTTGAACCATCGGGTTCAGCACTGGGACATACACAACTTGACATTGAAAAGCTAGAGACAACTATTGAGAAAAAGACACTTGCTTTTCAAAGCGGATACGCTGCACCCCCTACGGCAACAGAGATTGCGCGTGATTCAGCTACGGCACAAGCTAGTCTAGGCTCAATGGCTAGAGCTAAAGAAAGCATTGTGCAGCAACTGTTTGATACTTGGTGCTTGTACATGAATGCACCGGGCAAAGGTGGAACCATTAAAGTCAATAAAAAGATTGTTGAAGTTGGAATGAGTGAAGCAAAAGCCGGATTGTTATTACAAATCCGTGCCGCTGGTGAGATTACTCGTCAAACATTCTTAGAAGAGTTACGCAAAGGTGAAGTGTTGAGCAAAGACTTTGATGTTGATGCCGAAGTTGAAAAACTAGAGAGTAAAATGAAGCAAGAATCTCAGCGGCTTTAGTCCTGAGAGTGTCAAATCAATCAGTAGTATATTCACAAGGATTAATAAAAATGCGCGACCTCAGAAAAAATGCAAACAGAGTGCGAATTGCCCTTTGTCTAGGAATAGAAGTTTACAATACTATCTTGACAAAACTAGAAGAAGCCGAAAAAGTAAGCGTGTATTTAATTGAAGAAATAGAGACCGACTTAACCGAGTTAGAAGAGTTAATCAAAACTACAACTCGTGAATTAGGCAGCCCCAGTTCAGCTTTAGTCAAAGTAGATGTGTTAGGATTTCAACCCGGAGAACGGTCAAAAGGAATGATTGTACTTCGTTATAACTTAATGGAAAAACTTGGACTATCGCTGGGAATCAAGCCTAACTTTACAACTATAAGAAACATTGCAACTGCAATGAGGTTTGATTTAGGAGGTGAAAACGCTCTAATTTTTGGACAAATTCAAAGAAGTTGAATGGTAACTTTTCGTAATTATAAAGAAAATCCAACTATCGGAATTCGTAATAAACTGGTAGAACAAAATATCAATTTGGCGCGTTTTGTCGCACATAAAATTGCGTCAAGAGTGCCTATTCCTTACGAAGAATTAGAGCAAATTGCATCAATGGGATTGATTTTAGCAGTTGAGCGATACGACCCTACAATAGGTGCTAAATTTAGCACCTTTGCAATCCCCTTGATTACGGGACGGCTATTGAACTTCGTTAGAGACAGTTCTAATGTCATTCAATTGCCTCGAAAATATCATGAGATACTTCAAAAAGGAAAGAGAATCCTCAGAGAATTAAGCGTATCTTTGGGGCGGACTCCCACTAAAAACGAGTTCTTTCAATCACTTTTCAACCTTGGAGTTACTCAATCTGAGTTTTGCAAGGCTAAAAAAGCATATCAAGATTGTAGATACATATCCTGTTATGATACCGCAATCAGTAGTGTCTCAGATACGCTTAACTCAGAGGTTGAGCCAACTTATTCTTATAAATCGCGGGAATTGCAAGCTAACGAAACTCACATAGTAAATAGTTTAGAAAAGAATGAATTAATAGGTAAAATAAAGAATATATTAGAAGTGGATATTGCCGATTTGAGCTATCAAGAAGCCGTAATCCGCTTGTACTTCTTTGAATATCTATCCGTCAATAGAATAATTGAATTGTTAGACCTGTCTAAAGTACAAGTATTTGAAGCTATAAAAGAGTGGTGTCGGTCTGTCTAGGCTTTAGTATCTGCTTGAACGAATTGATATCTTTGGCTTTAAGAATACTTTTTGATTTTTCTTTCTTGTTCTGAATATTTGCCCAAGTTCTATGTTCTAACTTACCCAAATCAAGAGAATCATTGCTCAAGGTAGATTCTAATACACGTTTAAACTGTTCAACCTCAGATTCATTAAGCAATATATTAGCCAGTCGCCACGCCTTGCGAATAGTCTGTGGGTCTTCATTTCCAAAGTCCGCTAAGCTTGTGAAATCATTAGTGAAGCTAGCTTTTAAAAATCGAATAGCCAATATTCCTGATTCCATTGTTTTAACTCTTGTAATATCCAATGCCTGTTTGATATCGAATAGGTTCATTTAGACAGAAATGTGCACCAGAAGCAGCATCGGTAATATCTTTGACTTTCCCATCAGGAAAATCGTGCATCCAGCTTAAAAATCTGTCATTCCACGAGGCTCGTAGAAGCTTGACTTTCCCCCTAAAAGTGTCAGTAGCCAAAGGCTTTGCACGTTTCACCTTGTCTCCGAGTGGTCGGACACCTTCTGCATCAATGTCTGAGTGTAATCCCATTAGTAATTGTTTGATATGCTCCTCGTCGCGTTTTCCACTACTTCCCCCTTCCAACTCCCAACGGACTTTACACCACAATCCATCCTGTTGCGCGGTTGCTATCATTAATTCGTCACCGCCAACAGGCCCAACTTGTTCAGCGATAACGTCAACCACGTAATAAATTTCATCAACTAATCGCATTTTGACTCCGGCGGTATAGCAGGCGTTAGAACGAACGGCCGCCTCTGTTGCCGCCAAATCCCAAAACCTAACTTCTTCACCGTTGTAATCTAAAGGCGGAACATCATCAACAATTTCAAACCAAGCGCGGTTAAATAGCTTCCCCGACTCTTCCTTAACCCTCCAATTTCCGTAAAGTAGTCGAGCTTGGTCTACTGGATGCAGCGCCTGAAGATTTGCCAGATACTCCGGGTTCTGTTGCATCAAAATTTGATTGTCTTCGATTTTAGCAGGAATGAAAGTGAAACTTTTTGCCATTAAGTCAGGATATCTATTCTCAAGTTCATCTCTTGAGCTACCCCAAACAATCTCGCCACTCTGCCGAACAAAGTAGCGAACGACTCCACTATGCTCTGGAATTGGGAACCCTTCGTCATCTAGCCACCAATCAATAAACCCTGCAATCCAAGAGTCGGCATCGGGGTTAGTTGTACAACGAACATAGGGGCGAATTCCACAAGTTGAGCGGTTGCGACTAAACAGATAGAAAACAACTGATTCGCTAAAATGTGTTAATTCGTCTATCAGTAGAAGGGGAATTTGACTACCTTGATACTTGTACTTAGCTTGCTCGTTTCCCAAGTGTCCAAACCCTATTTTTGCGCCACTAGGAAACAGCCAGTCAAGCGTACCTCTTCTAGGGATTGCACCTAATAGCGGATAGATGTCTTCTGAAGTATCCCAAAGTGCGCCTTCTTCGGTTATTTGAGGAAAACTTTGTCTAAAAAAGACGGCACCAAATTTTGGATTTGTTATATGACGTAAAGCCTCTAGTAGCAGTGCATAAGTTTTTCCTCCACCTGCCGCGCCGCCGTAAATACAAAAATCTGCCGAGGTAGTTAAGAACACTTCCTGTTGCCCTGACTGTGGCTTGAGTATTAAATCTGATGACTTGACGGGTAATTTCTTGTATTGTTTTACGGGCATAGCCAGACTTAATCTCGATTGTTTTCAGGAAGGTAAATAGACACAGTTTGCGGCCTATCTAAATTAATCTGTTGAGGAGCTTCTTCAGTCTTTTCTTTCATCCCGCAGCGAGTCTTCTCATACCAAATTAGTGCCGTCATGTCACGGTCAACGGTTGCTTTTTCAAAAAGCACTTTAGCGACAGTTATCCTTGCTCTGGCTAAACCTTTGTCATAAGCTTCTTTAATGGTTGGGTTCCATTTTTTATTGCGGTACAAGGTTGATTCGGACACACCCAAAATCGCTGCTATATGTCCGACAGGTAATCCGTAACCAGCCATTACGCCAATTGAGCGTAACTCTGCTTCTGTAAAGACTTTCTTGGGGCGACCGCGAGAAGTTTCAGTTGGCTGCTCCTCTCCTGATTCTAAAGTTGATTCATCGTCAAAATCTACAGTCTCGGTCATGGGGTTGCAATTGTTGATACTAAAATTAATGTCAACAATTTATAAACAAGATGACTTTAGACGTGTATTGGGGAGGTTTATTCTACAACTCGTGTGCGCCACTAGAGTTGAGCTTGAATTAGTGTATTCACAATTGCGCTTACTGTTTTGCAAACTTGAATCTACCAAACCGCAAAGTAGAAGCAAAACAAATACTTAACTTTTTAACGAGTTACGAAAAACGCACAAGCTACGCGGCGTGGTTGTTACAGCGGGGTTATCCCGTAGTATTTTCCAGTCATGTTGACCCGTTTGCGACGACAAACGAAGACTTAAGCCTGAGCATTCTTGAATTATTTATACTTAAAGGAATTCCATTTACCTTGCAGACCCGGCAGAACCGGAGTTGCCAGAGTCGAAACCAGTCTATCCAATCGTTCCAAGGATGGCGGAGAAGTACGATTGCATCGTGATTGCGTCAACAAACGAGATGGATTACGCTTTCTTGAAAACCGTACTAGAACTTGAAACCAACAAAAGTTTTAAAGGTAATCACGTTGGGCAAACGCACGTTATCAAAGCTGAAAAGTTTTGCCAATTGTGGAGAGCTAATAGTAAGCAGTTAAAAGGTGACGTTTGATGAGCCTTAAAATCATTATTCCCAGTAAAAACAAAGCGTCGAGCGTTATCGCTTACAAGTTAGTTGAGAATGGTGTTCTGTGCGTTCCAGAATCTCAAGTTAGTGACTACCAAAGATATAATTCAAACGTAGAAATCATTGGATATCCTGACAGTATTGAGACTTTCGCTACTCGGAATAAATGGATATTGGATAAATTTAATCACGTTTTTTTATAAGTGACAATATTATCAATTGTTTAAAGCTGTGTGGAATTAAGAGTGAATCAACGAAAGTAGAGCCAGAAAAGGTAACAGAGTTGATTTACAATGCTGATGATATCGCAACTCAACTAGGTACATATTTATTCGGATTTAGTGCTAATTGTGTTGCCGCCAGCTACCACGGATTAAAGCCTTTTCGCAGCAGTGGAAGTATTGATGGCTATGCCTTTGGAGTGCGCTCAGGCTCGAAACTATTTTGGAACGACAACATCACTGAAGACTTGAATCAAATATGGCTGTCAGGGTTAAATGCACACTTTCATCGTTCTTTATTTGTTGACGAGCGCTTTGGATTTAAGAAAGCTCAAACTTACGCGCATATAGAAGGTAAAAAAAACTAACGACTCTGAATTGCTCAAACATTATTTTGGTAGCGCCGTCACTCAAAAGAAAGATAGGTTAGAGTTTAATTCACAATTTTAATTAAGGCTCCAAATCGGTTAATTCCCTTGCAACCTCTTCCAGTCTGGTGATTGTTATTACTTCCGGCGTGTTAACTCCAATATACTTCTTTTTAGGGCTTTTCCCACCCATTTTTCGACAGCCGTACCAAAACCACAGAGCATTCTGTGGCTGTCTTCTGGCAGTGAAAGGTTTGTGCCCCAGAGAAGACACGAACCGAAAAGATGGAACCGATTGCAGCCAGTCCCTACCCTGTTCTGAATCTAATTGAAAAATTGTTCCGTCTGGTAGCGTGACCGCACCCGCTGAGACTATGGCGATGGTTTGTTGCATAGTCCGTCCCCTTGAGTCGCGAGTAAAGGTTACGCCTGACTCTTGCGACTGCGAAGATTCTTTTTGCTGAAGTGACATTTTACTGATTTCCGTGTTTTCGTGTGCTCATCTAGGCTACCACGCTGACCGGATTTTGGGAAGCCCCGATTTTGATGGGTCAGCATATTTACTGAATCACACCCATGCCCGCGAATATACGCTACCGTCACGCTATCTGTCAACCCCCTTGTGCCAGTTTCCGTGTAATCGTTACACCACATACTTTTTAAGCCCTTGTGACAGTTTCTTTGCAAAAATGCTTGACATATCCCAAAATCTGTGGGATAGTAGTTTTAGTTGGAAAAACAAACCACTTCAAAAACAAAACCATGAAAAACCTAAACCTCTCTCAGAAAACATTCACAGCAGAAAGCAAGATTGTAGTTACCGGAGGCAAAAAAAAGAAAGAAACCTGGTCGAAGGCTTTAGTCGAAAACTCTATACCCACAGCAACTGCTTGTGAGTCACCTGCGCTCAATCCAGCAATCGCCCAATTAGATACCTTGCGCCAGCAGGAAGATGAGTTATTTGAAGGATTCCTTGCCAATCCACAAGAATCTCTTCTAGAACAAATTCAAGCAATTTGGACACAACGAAGCAAGGTATATCAAACAATGGATAACGCTATTACATCAATGCCAGCCGAACTCATTGAATCCGTTTCAAAGCCAGCACCCGTAGCCGAAACACCCTATACCTTAGAAGAGTTTCAAGCTATACCAAGTATCGCAAACTGGCGATATACGGGTGAAGTTTTCAAGCGGCGCTGGTCTTGTAAAGGCGCAACGGAGAGGTTTTCAACACTTCCCCAATCAGTTATCAATTCCTACGGGTTGACTCCCCGCCAAGTGGCAATCTTGGAAGAAAAAATCCAAATTACTAGACCTCATGTCGTTGTTGAACCAATGCCAGACGGAGGGTTTGAAGATGAGCCTTGTCACGATGTAGCGATGTCTCGCACGTCTGACGATTACGTCAGTAACAGAGACATCATAATGGGACGGTACTAAGTTTGCGGGGGTCGCGCATCCGTCAAACGCGAATTGACATCAACCAGGAGAAAACAATGCCAGACGTAAGATCTTTCGCAACCACGGGAACACTGAACCCAGTTAACGTAGCCGCCATCAATCAAAAAAAATACTCCGATTGCAGATGGCCTCGCAAATACTGTCGGGAATAATTACAGGTAATAATATCCTGCGGTACAAAGACCCAGATGCAGGTTGTCTTGACGACGAAGAAATGACTGACAAAGCGCTGGTCTTTGCCGACTTAATACTTAAGAAAGTCACAGAGTCAGCCGACTAAACCAGTCTAACTCAGAGGGGCGCGACTCACACAACGCGCAAGCAACCACTAATCAACCACCAACACTGACATGACACACTTAAACGTAACTAGAGACATTGCAATTGATGCCGTTAATTACCGAATTAGCGTCCAGAGTTACCAGATTTACAATCTAATAGGGTCGGGTGATCTGATAACAAATATAGTAATACTCGAAGGATGGCTTGTACTTGGATGTCTGCGAGGCTACTCTAGTTTAGGCGATGATATTCCACTGATTTCAAAAAATACTGATAAAAATTACGAATCATCAAGAGGAAACTTTCACACAGAAGAAGGACGAGAATTGGCGGTAGAATACTTACAGCGTTTGACAGATGCTCAATTAATTGAAGCAATCCAACGAACGTTTAACAACATGGCGAATATTTAGTCTAACAGCATTTCTAATCTTTAAGCGCATCAGCGGGAGTTGCGCCCCGCACCACTTAAAGGAGTCACACATTGAAAACCCAACTCGAAGAAATCAACCCCGGTGAAGCCGCTCTAGTCATGTGCGTAGACATGAAAACTTATGATTACGCAAGCAAAAAAGAAAAGTCATTTCAAGGTGTTCCAATCTTGCCTCATGAGTCGCACACAGATGTTGGAATTATCAATTTTCCTGATGAGCACTATCATTACGATTTCCGCTTTTTTCCCAAAGAACTCGTGACAAATTTAATTGGAGAACATGACGAATTTATTGCCGAGGATCCTGACGAATGGTTGGCGGTAGTTCAACGGGCTGACGAGGTAATAGGCAAGCCGTATCTAACAGAATTGATATGCCTCAGAGAGATGCCTGTCTTTCCGCTTAATTACAAATTCAGCGCTAAGCTTGAACGAGCCTATGAGCAGCATTCATTGGTCAACAACATATGCCCTCACAAGGGTTACATGACGTTTGAATCAAACTGTCATGGCTGTGACCGGATTTGCCCTGGGCACGGACTGGGATTCAAAGATGGTAAAGTTTACAAGCGTAGCAAGTTTCTAAGGTACAATTAAAACAATCACATTCCACCCAAACTCAACCAACAGCAGTTTATCAGTAACGGGAATTGCTGTTGGTTGAGCTTTCATATTAAGGAGTAACACAATGGCTAACGTAGCACTTAAAGAAGTCGTTCAGAATGCTCCAGCAGAGTTACAAAATCACAAAGTAGTTTTGACCGATGCTCAGATTGTTGACTGGACAAAATTCACAAACAATTTACGGACGTATGTAGTGGTGCAGGTAACACCGCCACCGCCAGCAGCGACGCTAATCAAGTACGTTGTAGCAGATATTGCTGACAAGTTTGTTGCTGTAGCTGATACGGAGCAAGAAGCTAAAACTATTGGCGCTGGTGTCGGAATTGTTTGATACAATGATTGCAGACAAACTAATATTGGCAAAAGTTCTTTTAGATTTTCTACTTTTGCCTTTTCTACCTACTTTAAAATACGCAACAAACCCGCCAATAAGAGCGTAACCGATGCCAATCAATAACTACAGGACTCGTGACAATCGTGGAGAGAATCACCCTCGTTCAATTCTAACCGAGGGTGACGTTTGGGAGATTATCAAGCTCCAATCTGAAGGACTTAGTATTGAATCAATCTCTCAAAAGTTTGGAGTGTCCAAAAGTACGGTTCGCAGTATTTTAGCCGGGACAACTTGGAAGCATTTAAAAAGGGAAAAAGATGCAAATAATTAAATGGCTTAACGACAACGAAGTATTAATTAGCAGTCAGCTTGCTTCAGCAATGGCGGCATTTGAGTTTCACAATGGCGAACTTAGTTTGACTGACGAGTTAGTAGGTGGACTTATCAAAGAGTTAGTTAAGTTCACTAAAGAAGCATTACAAGATAGAGACAACTTCTATGACAAAGGCGACAAAGCTAGTACAGTTTACAACTTAATCTCAGAAAATTGTGCATCCCACGGACTACAGCGCGCAATTGACGAAATAGAAAACAGGTTACATGAATGGAAAGTTTGCGATGAAATTGATTGCTTGATAGTTGAAGTTGTAGCCTGTACGGTTCAATGTTGTGACAACTGAACTTTGCTAAGCAGTGTCAAAACCATTGCTCTATAACTGCCTCAGCTACTCGTTGCATCATTCTAGGTGGAACGCTCATACCAATCATGTACTTGCCTAGCCTGTCAGTCTTGGCTTGGTAGTCATCAGGAAATGAGCCGAGGCGTTTCCATTCCCGGAATGTGAGAATGCGGCATTCTGACCAATGCGAAAGTACGTGTGCGCTTGCAGTCAAGGTAGCTGAAGGGAAAGATTGCGACAGCCGGCAATGATTGAAAAAAGATTTTTTCCCATTCTCCTTTTTGCAAGCTTTATCGTAGTTTTGTCCAGGCTTTGTTTTGCTCCAAAATCTGATATCTGTCTCTCTTGGGCTTGTGTCTCTAATCTCACTATCGGTCAATATTTGTAAATCACTTGTAGCCTCGCCTGCGCTAATCCATCTGTGCGTAGGGCTAAGAATCAATTTAGGCTTAGCGATATCATTTCGTAGCGCTACGAAAAACACACGCTCTCGCTTTTGTGGAACGCCACAATCGGCGGCGTTAACTAGAAATAGTTGAACGGTATATCCAATTTCCTTAAACCTAGCCATAATCAACTTTACATAGCCTTTTGCGTTGCCTTTAATCAATCCTGTAACATTCTCCGCAATACAAACTTTAGGTTTTAGTTTTTCAGCTAAATCTAAGTAGTCAAAGAACAAATCATCTAGCACTTGCTTAGATTGCCCTTCTCTAAAATGTTTTGCTTTCCCCCAATCTTTTTCTCTGTTTCCTGCTATCGAAAAGTTTGAGCAAGGCGGACTACCATCTAAGATATCCAAATTAAACAATTCATCAGGCAATTTTTGCTTGACTAAATCTTTAACAGGACACAAGAAATAATATTTTGGATTCAGATTTAATTTATAATGATAAGCCATTTCTGGGTCTATATCATTAGCAGCAATCACATCACAGCCAGCTAATTTATAACCTAGTGAACTGCCGCCACCACAACTAAAAGTTGTCATTACCTTTAATCCGTTTGTTGGCACAGATTCTAAATCTTTTAAGAACCAAGCATGAGGATTAGTCGTTGAATTCAAATTGACATTTTGGACACTTGTGTTGGAATTCATAATCATCTGCATCTATTTCTTTAGTTGAAGAAGGTTTAATACTATTATCGTCATCTTCATTTTGCATATTGTCAAGATTTAACAAAAAGTCAATATCATCCCCGTCAAATCCAATCATTAACTCCTGTGCGTCTGCTAGTTCTTGAAGTTCAGCAAGCAGACCTTCATCATACATTCTGGAAATATCAAGCGCCGTGAAGTCGCCGCCAACCATAGTCAGGGCGTTGTCATCTATCGCGTAAGCACGAGCTTTAACTTCCGACTCAGAATCATTCCCGAACAACACCGGGACACACCAGTTACCGCTATCATCAATCGCAATTCCTTTAGGTGGCTTCTCCCCGTTGTGTTGCATCCATAATAACGCTTCTACTCGTCCGTTTCCGGCAACTACGCCACCAGCGCCACCGTTTAGCTTAGACTCCCATTTGATTGCTGATTTAAATCCATACTTTCGTAATGAGTCGGCAATTTTGCCAAGGTCATGTTTTTTGAGATTTTTCTCAAATAATGTAGCTTCCGAGATTGGAACGTATTGAAGGGAGAGAAGTGAATCCATAAAGTGCTGGTTAGATATTGTAGATATTGTCACCAATTTAGCGACGACTTGACAAATGTTGTTTATCTTGCTAAGATATTAACAGCTAAGTCAAAAGAAGTTTTCAATAAGGAAAGAACCAATGCTAGTCACAGAACTAATAGAATATCTCAAACAATGCAACCCCGATGCTAGGATTGCGCTATCTGTGAACGAGGAAGAATGCACATCGGTAGACTTTCTCGATTTCAATACAAGTCTCAATCGAGTCTGTTTGTACGAGTACAGACCTGAGTCAACCAGTCAATTTGTAATTGTTTCTGAATCAGTTGCAGCGTAATTTCATCTACGGTTAAACGCATCAATCTATCTTAGGTTAATGCGTTCAACGTTTTAACCACTTCAAAAAGCAAAAAGGAAAATCAATGGGTGAACAAAAACGTCGGCAGATATTAGACCCTGGCTACGGGAAGCCAACACAATTCAGCTATCAGTCTTGTTGTGATGGCAAAGTTGTAGTTAAGCCTCTTAACTGCAAACTATCTGTAACAAGTGGTTTCCCAATTGAGGTAGAACCGTTCAGGAATATAGAAGAAGTACCAGACCGACTACTAAATCAAGCTAGAAAGGAATGCGTAAAATATGCAGATTTTTGTGCGCTTGTATTTGTAGAAAGTGTCACTTTGGAGGAACGCTTTATTCCCCCTATTGTTGCAACAACATTTCCGAGACTAAATGAAAAAGGAATAATTTCTGTAGGGGCGATGTACGCTTGTGGCGCTAAGACTAACTCAGGCATCATGAGTATGCTGACGCTTGCCCTTGTTATCCCATTAGTCGAAGCAGAAATTAACTACCTTGTTGCCACAGCATTTAAAAAGTTTCTTGAGGAGAGACCGCAAACTTGAGCAAAGTCCAAGTCGTCGTACTTAGGTTGTTCGCGTACCAAAAATCACAATCAACCTAAGTACGATACTCCAGCAAAAACCCTCAAACGACTATATATCAACGATTCAAGACTAAAACGCCTTAAGGTTTATTAACTCTTTATTTTCTTAAAGAAATTTCTATAGAAAAGAGTTAACAAAGAAAAAAGAAATCCTGCACGTCCTTAAGGCGATTTAGTCTTGAAAACTTTGAAACCCTTACTGTATATAGATTTCTGCGATATCACGGAGGTTGTTGTAAATTCGACACTAATAGACTATGATTATTGCAGGCGAAGGTGCTTTGGGTTATTAACACTTTTGCCAGTCTTTTGATTCCGTCCGGTTCAATGTTCGCAGAAAAACGCCCGCCCCTTGTTCAAGAAGGACGGGCATTCAAGCAAAAAGTATTAATATGTCTACAAGTCTAACAAGTCTTCGCTCAAAAGTCAAGGCCATTTCCCTAGCATTGGCAAGACAACTCGACGGTTATACCCTCAAGCAAACCTTCACAATGCTAGGGATTTTGAATGAACTTCTTTACTGCGTGGCTGTCAACGCAAAGGTTATCACTCGCGACGCAAAAGGCAAGATAATCTGGAATCACAAGAATCTGTCAGCGCTCTTAAACGCGCCTACAGTAGAGACTCCAGTGACTTATGTTGCAGAATATTTAAAACTATTTTGGAAGGGATTGGCGTACTATTCCACTAACGCTGCCATGAGGTTTAGAGAGATTTTGTCTCAGGAGTTCCAACTCTTCACTCTGGAAAAACGAGACTGGTCTGATCCAAAAAACCGCCACCGCCAACCTAACCCGTGCGGAGGGATTGACGTAGTTCTAGCGCTACTGCTAGCGGAACAATGCGAGATTCGATTGAAAGAACACTACAAGCTGGAAGAGACCGGCTTGGATTGGAGTCAAGAAATCGGGAATGGTAACTATCCGATGGTACGGGATGAGTCTAAATCTTTTCCCAAACACAAGGCGTTTGTTTTGGTTAAGTTGCACCGGATGATATTGGGTTCGGTAGTTGGCTATTGTCGGAATGATGACGACTTTGAACCTCAAGGTGAACTACTACCCTTAGCGGCACGAGCCATTGAAAATAAATACCTTGCGCTACAGGCAGCGGGTACGCTAGACCAGGCAGAATCAAAACTGAATGAGTTGATGGGCGACAATCCCGACGCGGACGTACAAGAGTTGCTGGGAGAACCGATGGAGATTGTCGAGACTGAGGCGGTTCAGTCTGGCGGCCTTGCAGTTGTTGTCGGTCACGTTGCTAAGGTAATTCCGTTGGCGGCTGGCTTGATTCGCTGCTGTATGTGGGTACAGCCAGCGCCACGACTGAAGAAAGAGAAAGTATTGACCGTGCCGTGTTCGGTGTTAGAGCAATCAGAGGCAGCGCTGGCATGGTGGAAAGAACGGATTGAGAATTCTGGACTTTGGCTGTCTGAGTTGGCCCCGACGTGGGTATGGGATGCCGTACTGCCGTTTTAGATAGAACCGCACCCGCGATATATGCAAAGTACGTGAACTTTGACTGCACCTACCCTTAGCTGAGTAAAAGCTTTGCTGTGTATACGTTTGACCCGTATCCAAAAAACACTTTCCCAAAACGCTTGACAAACTATCGGGTAGCCTATAGGATAGTTTACATAGCCAAGAAATAAACCACTTCAAAACCATGAAAATCACATTTGTCCATGATGACGGAAGCAATACAGTTGAAACAGAAGCGGCAAAAGCTTGCTGGACTCTATCTAAGCGTGAGTATTGGGTCGCAAACTGCAACGCCCCAAACGTTTATGGCAACACGGATCCAATTTGTGAGACAAGCTTGACTCAACTGAGCTACATATTAGCATTGTCTTATCTGCCAAGATTCCGCTAACCTGATTTATTTTCTGCACTGAACTAAACCACTTAGGCAGCATCGCAAAACTGCCTACACTCAGTCTCAAGTCAACCACTTCAAGCAAACTAAAAAGGAAAAACACATGGTCACTCTAACCTCTTCCAAAACAGACAGTACATGGACACTAGATATTGAGAGCGCAAAGATTTTGGCAAAAGCATTGAAAGGTATCTCTACGGGTTCTTACGAATATGCAGTAGTGCTTCGCCCAATTCGACGCGCAATTCGAGCCAAGCGGTCTGAAGCGATTCTCTCTACAGCAGGATTCGGCACTTCAGCCGTAGCTCGAATTTTAGACGACTGTAGTATTAAATACGAATGTAAATAATCGCGCCCGTGGAAAATCAACCGGGCAGCGTCGCAAAACTGCCTCACCTACTCACAAATTGCAATCTAGTAACATAATCATGAAAACACCAAAATTTCCCAGAACAACTCTTATTTACGACTTGATTCAAAGGTTTGAGGTACGGGACGGCGTACTTCGCCTAATGTCTAGCGACATCACAGTTCTAGAAGGAGGACATCATCTCTTATCTGTCGCAAAAGACTGGATGAAAGTTAACACTAACTTTTATTTAAATACAACTAAGCATTACCTCGGCTATCGCAAGGTAGCTTCAGCTAGTTCTAAGTACCAACTGGTTTTAGCTCAGAGAGGGGAAAGCTTGCAAGTAAGCTTTCCGCACAGCGAACGTGTGTGCTTAGAAGTTCACCAAGACACACTTTTTCCGTATGCCTCGCGGACTTCCGTAAGCTCGTCGGAAGAATTAATTGGATTGTTAGAAGTTCTTTTTGCTGGTAAGTAAACATGGGATTTAATTATCGTGAAGACATAGATTGCTATGTTTACATCCCGCCGCTGACCGGATTAGATTTGAAGCATAGTTATTTCAAGGTTCGAGATGAATGTGCTGATTCTCTAATCCGGTTGCAAAGTCTAGAAATTCAAAAACACAATCGTTTTGGATGGGCTGAATTAATTACAGTTGCCGATACAATCGGATTACCTATCAAGACAACTTGTCAGTTTTTGGAAAAACGGGGAAAAGTCAGAGATGGTACATGGGAACTAAAAGAAATACAAGGCTTTACGTCTAAGATGATTCGAGAACAAGTTGAAGCAAAAAACAAGATTTAAGGATTGATTGACAACAGCAGTTCCCGAATCATCTCAGCCGTAAGAGCGCGTCCTAGTCGCTCAATCAACTCTGAGAAACTGAGATTGTTCTCCACCGCCACCGCCTTAAATTTAGCGTGCGTTGCGGCCGTTAAGCCTACAGATAGGCTTTGCTTTTTCCCGCTGTATAGGCGTTCTTTGCCTCGCCCTTTACAGGTTCTTGCAGGTATGACGATTGCTTTTTTCTCGGATGCCATAGCTTTTAATTTAGAAGAATCTATCCAATTATCTTAGCAAGATTTAAACCGTAGCACAAGGGTATAGACTCTAACCGTTATAACGCAAGGCTTTCAGTCATTTACAAATTAATTTGGATCTAGACCTTGACAACCAATGTTTATCTTGCTAAGATGAACACATCGAACCAAAAACAAATACTAAAACCAAAAACCACTCAACTGAAGCGAACATGGAAACTACGAACCAAAACGAACTTGTACATTCACCAGTATTTGACGAGCAAGGGGCTTTAACTTTCGGCACTTTCCCTCTTGATTTGGGAATGAGTCAGCTTGTTAATGCGGACAAAGATACAATTATCCTGGCTGACGGAAGGCTAGTTAAGTTGGCAGGAGGAGATGACGACATTGCAATCCTAGCAGCCGACAGAAATATGCGGGTCAAGCAGACTCTCATCCACTTGTACTTAAGTGGTTTAAATCTAGCGACTACTAGAGACTACTTTGCGGAGGCTTACGGTTCGTCCAAAGAATTCTGGGACAAGCTGACCAAGCTGACAGGCTTCAGCAAGACTAAGTTAGAGAACGAAATTAAAATCAGCCAAGGTTTCTCAAGAAAGGAAATTGAGTCTTTGGCGGAAGCCGGAGCCACACAGTCAACCGTTATTCGACTGTTGAAAGCTTCACCAGCAGTCAAAGAAGAAGTTATCGCCCAAGCAGAGCAAGGTCGGGTCATCACTAGCGCTGTTGCTAATGAGATTATGGAGTGGAACGAAGAAGAAGAAGACGATGAAGACGATGAAGACAGAGAGCCACTTACACCAACTCAAAACGCATCCAATCAAACAGGCGATTTAACAGCTAACAAACAACAAGTCGAGAACACTTGTGTTGACATTTCGGCTACAACGGTTGTTAGTTGTGAAGAAGTTATTACCGAGGAAAATTACGCTTCAAGTGTCAAGTTGCTAGAGAAAAGACTCCAAGGCTTGTTGAATGCTATTGAAGCGGGTCGAAACCGGAGCTTCGCCATTCGGGGGCAGTCAATCAGGGAAGAACAAGCGATTGTCTTGGCTACCTTCTACAACATAAAGCTTCCTAGCGCGAGAGCGGAAAAAGGCGAACCCCACTGGGTTGCAGAAGCTAGGGAAATGTTACCTAAAGGGGTCGCGAAAGAATTTCGGGCTCTGTACGTTATGGCGCTGGTAGACGGCTACCTAGGCTACATCCGTAACGAACCAAGCAAACCTGCTATCTATGAAACTTTTACTAAGTACCTCAAGGAGGACTCAAGAAAAGCTTGCCACAACCTGTTTGACGTGGGATTCACTCAAGCAAAATTAGAAGCCGAGAGCATTAAGTAGAGTTAACCGGGGCATCTTTGCCCCTTATCGCCACATTAAATAATGACTCACCCCGAATGGTTTCCTTCAGTCCCGATTTTTCAACCGACAGACCCTCGATTCTGTCTAGCAACTTATTTTTCTGACGAAATTGAAGAAAATGGCGGATTCACGACAAAAAAGTACGTTGCTGATTTTTGCGAAAACGATGATTTAGAGTTCTTTCGTTGGTATAAAGATTATCAGATTCTTTATGATTGGAGTGAGCAAAGAGTAATGGTTAGCGGTTACGAGCAAGCTTGGGAGACTGAATCAATTAACCTACACTTGATTGATTTAGGTAGCGCAAGATGGGAAACGGAAGATGTCGTAGTTTCACTAGCTAAGCAGTTTGTTGACGCTCTAGAAGCATCTAAACCTAGCAAAGGTCAACCAAAACTACAATTAACTTATTGATTTGATTGGCGCTCAGTTCTAGCGGGAGCCAAAAGTGCTAGTATTCTACATTTAAACCATATCAAGGTATTAGAAATGCTGCATCCTAAGATTTCAGAAATAGCCAAAAGACTTGAGAGACAATCTGTAATCCGATTTACTAAAGAATCTGCAATGTTTGAGTTTAGTAGGATTCATGCAAGTCAAGCTAAAGATTATGACGGAATCCCGTGTAACTGGCCACTGACGGATGTTAGAAACCCAATTCAACTTAGAATCGTCAGAGACGGCAAAGCAACGTATACGAATTACTGGTAAGAAATATCAAGCCTTAATTCGATTGGCGACACCTGCCATTAAGTGCGTGTGGTTAACTAGCTATAGTCGCAAACGAACCCAAAACCTAAACCTAAAAACAGATGACTGCTACTAACAACAAATCGAAATTTTCAGACTTTTCAGACTTTTCGGTATTCGGCGCAAAACCCAAAGATGCTGTACTACTGCCTAGTTCGGCAATGAATGTTCGCAACAACTGTCAGTCGGGGCAATGGACAATTGGAGACAGGGACTACGGCTCAAAATGTTCGATGACAATTCTCAAGTTCTCTCGCTTCTTTGGTTCGCTTGGTCAAACTAGCAATACATTATGGGGTCAGCTTTGGTTCATAGCAGAAAGTGGCGAACTCCCTCAAGGTGTGGTAATGGTAACTTACCTCAAGAACCGTAACTTAGACGTTTTCAACAATCTTATCGCAGAGGTTCAGTCAAAAGGAATCGAACCAGCCTTGGGTGTTTTCACCCCTGAGTTTGTCAAGCAATCTGGGCAAAAACCAGATGACAGTGGAGTAGTCAGACCAGTCAATTACTACACCCTAAAATGGACTTGGAGCGAACGTTCCGACGTTCAATACGCGATTATTGAGCAAGCGGCGGCGCTTCTATCAGACCCAATAAACGCTAGTCGATTAGTCGATTTACAGGGAACGCGAATGATGCAGTGCGTAGACAACCTCAGCGTTGAAGAGTTAGCAGCATTAGTAGGTGGAAACGCGCAAGACAGCTTGCAGTTGCAGCAACGCTTAGCATCCGCAACAGCTAACGCACTTCCTGCAAGTGCGTCTGAGCTCTAGTCCTAATCTTACAACTAGGTAGTTTTTCTACCTAGTTGCTCACTTGTGAAACACATGGAAAACCAACCGCTACCCGCCGCCGTACAAGAGCAAATTGACAGATTCTATCGCGACTATCCACTAAACAAAGCCCAAGATTTAGCGGAACGGTATCAAAAATTGGTACTCAGTGAAGACTATCGCTCGGCAAGCTTAGGACGCACCGAAAGTTGCATGGTAGAACGCAGCAGACCACGGCGCAGGGGCAAGCATTGAAAGCACATAATAAGCTGTTAACAGACTGGCAAAAGTATTCGGTCAATACTATTGCCAGCGGACTTTTAGAATACGAAGCGCAGCAGTTGTGTTTAGGTAAATCTGTCAACATTGACGGATGTAAAAAATGGATATCCGCCAATAAGTATCCGTTTGGAATGCGGGCCAATCACCCCTACAAAGTCTGGTGTCAGGAAATTCGGTTAGTTGCGGAGTTTTTGTCTACTGGTATTGCCGTAAGGCACTATCAGATGTGGCGACAAGCGTACAGAAAACCCCGCAAAGTAAACGAGTACAACGAAAGAAGAAAAGCCAACTTCAACCCTAACCAGCTTTCCCTGTTCTAGCTGTGTTAGACTGATTTAAAATCAACAGAGGAATGACAATCATGTTTCTATCATGCAACGTCGAACTTCCGGTAGCTTCTACTTTAATTGTACACGAATCAAGCGACACGGAAAAACCTCCGAGTCCCGGTTCCGATAGAAGAAAATCCAGTGAGAGCGAAGCAATATTAAGAAAGCATCGCCTTCATATTCCCGAGCTAGTTGATGTTGTTGTACCAGGCACAACCCGCGTAGGCAAGGACTGGGTGTGATGTATGATTTTCAACAACAAAAGCAGCTAGGACTAGACGGAGAAGAAAGGTTAGACTTTCTCTTCTCCCGCTGGTACGATATTAAGGAAGTTCCTTTTGAGCTTCAAAAAGAAGGCATTGATAGGTTTTATATTCCGAAACGTGGCGAAGTAACGTTTCCATGTTTGATAGAATATAAGACCGATTTTCACGATACGGGAAACGTATTCATTGAGACTCATTCTGTAATTAGACAGGGGCGACCAGATGTCCGAGGTTGGTTGTACACTAGCAAAGCTGACTGGTTGATTTATTATTTAGTTTTGCGTGAAACAGCTTTTGTCGTTGATTTTGGCAAACTTAAGATGTCCGCACAAGAATGGACAAAAACCTGTCAGCGCAGAGATTGCAAAAATAAAGATTACAAAAGTTCTGGTTTGCTTGTGCCTATTCCAGTGTTCCAGTTAGCCTCTCACGCTATTTTTAACATCAAATGAAGCAACTGAGTCCCCGCATTATTGAAATCGTACTACCTCTTCCGCCAATCTCGTTAAATCCGTTTATGCGGACACACTGGGCGGCGCGAGAAAAACTTTTAAAACCTTACAGGAAAATTGTCTCTGACAATCTCATTGGGATTGAGCCGTTTTTAAAAGTACATACCGAATGGGAGTGGACGATATTTGGTAGTAGTAAAAAGTTTCTGAATAGAGATGCTTCAAATCTTTCGTCTGTAGGTGAAAAAGTTATTTCAGACGTTCTTGTGAAGTCTAAGATTTTTCAAGATGACTCAAATAGGTATATTCAAAATCCTATTCTTCATTGGGCTTTTAACGACAGCACGAAAGACCCTAAAGTTTATGGAACAGGAGAAGTGCTATTACGCTTATCAGACGTTCCGCTTTACGGCAGCCAATTTATTAGAATAGAGGGCGACAAAAATGATTGACGACAACGACAATAATGAAATGCAATCACTGATAACTTTCGATAGAGTGCTGTTTGGTGGTCGGCGAAAAATACGTTTATCTCAAAAGGAGTTAGCTGTTGAGCTTTCAGACCGTACACATCAAATAGACCACATCACCTATTCAAAAATAGAAAACGCCCGAATAGACATTAGGTCTAGTGAATGGGATTGGCTTATACCAAAACTTAGTTATCAACTTCAAATTGACAAACGTTGGTTGCAAGCTATCCGCGAACAAACCGCTGTCAAATCTATATTGCCCAACGTTGATTACTTACGCTCGACAACTTGGAGATTGAAATGCCAAAAATGAAAGTTATTCAAGCTGATGGTTCGTTCTCGATTGTTGAAGACGAAACCTTCAAGAAAAAGCAAACCCTATCAGTTGGTAAGCCCCCTATGCCAAGGCAAAAACTGTTAGATACAATTGTAAACGCATTGCAGACCCAAAGCGGTCAGACAATAGAGCAATTGGTTGAATCAACCAAGATTCCAGTACACTATACGAGGACATACTTGCTAGACCTTGAAAAGGACAAGAAAATAGTCCGAAGTAATTCAAGATATTACCTTGTTCACAATAGTTAAGGCTGCACTAATCCTGCTATCAAAATAGGTATGCGATATTTTTCTATCAAGTCGTTCATCGCACTCAAATCCTCTTGTTGTAGAACATCGGCTAAAGCAGTCAGTATTTCATCTAGGCAAACTTGCAGCGCTATCAAGTTCACGCTCCCAGAAACCGCACTAGATAGTGCTAGCGCAAAGTCTGTGTACGCCGCGTTAGCCTGCGTATTTTCACCCGCTTGCTGTCGCGCAATGGCGAAGATTTGAGTTGTGATTAATTCGTTGTAGAATCCCCTGTAATCAGGTGGTATCACAATAGTTCCGTCTGCGGGTGTTGATAATTGCGTCGTCCTCGCATTAAACGCTACCGTAAAAATTGTATCTAACGCGGTTTGAATTTCTGCGATATTTAGTTTAACAGGGTTACTAATATCAAACACCGCTTCCATTTCTTCATCTCCTATTTTTAGGGATTTAGAAAAGTAAACAGTTAGAATTCCATTGTCGTACTCTAATCGACTGATTTCGTCAATTTGGATTTTAGTTGAGGTTAGTTCGGTTTGTAGTTTCATATTATTATCTTATTCTGTTTCCATACCAAAAAGAAGCATTAAGGCTTGCATCACCGTATACATCAACAGTGCCAGAACCTATAGGTTGAGCAAAAACCTCTAAAAAGTCATTATTCACTAAAGGAAATTCAGGAATAGTAAGGGTTATTGCAAAGAATCCTGCATTTGTGGGATTGTCTAAAATCCGTGAAAGCCCAGATACCTCGACACCGTTTTTGTGAACATAAAGTAGTATCCTATTTGCCATACTTAGATTAAATGTAATATATACTGTAATCCTCCACACTTCATTCCCAGTGGCTACTAATCTAGAAGTAGCTGAAACATATTGGCTACCTGTATTTGTTATAATATCTCCTAGCGTAATCTTAGTCGCCACGCCTAAAGTGAGTGATTGACTTGTACTAGCAGCGCTACGAAATTGTCTATCCGCCTGAGTTAAGTAACCTGCTACATTGCAATTTCCTCCGATTCCTGCTCCTCCGTTTACTACTAAAGCTCCAGTTGTTGACGACGTTGATTGAGTGGTGTTAGTAATAGCTATTGGTGCGGTAAAAGTTTTAGCCCCTGCAACAGTTTGAGCAGCAGTTAAGTCTACAAAATTCTGAGTAGCACTTTCAGTCCCCCCATTGGAAATAGGTAAAACTCCACTTATATGAGTAGTTAGCCCAACTTTCCCATAACTAGGCGCAACTCCAACCCCGCCAGAGATTAAAGTATTTCCAGTAGCTACATTAGCTAATTTGGAAAGAGCGGTAGTCGTACTAGCAAACAGTACGTCTCCAACGGTATAAACCGATTGCCCAGTTCCTCCTAAAGTTCCAGGTAAAACATTAATAACATCAGTTGTTAGGCTGACTTGAGATAATGTTACATTAGTCCCGTCGCTTCTCAGAACTCTATTGCCTACTTGAGTTCCCGATAAAGTGTTTAAGGCTGTCTGCTTATTAGATAAGTTAACTAGATTTCCAGCACTATTTAAAAGTATCTGAGTAACGTTTAAACTATCTTTGTACTCTAGATTGTTAACGTTCCTCCAAACAGTGCCTACAGAAGTTCCGGCAGTGCTAGGTATAACTAAATTCCCAGTAAAAGTAGGACTAGCTAAATTAGCTTTTAAATTAAGTGCGGTTTGAGTAGCGCTCGAAATAGGTTTACCAGCGTCGGAAGTATTGTCTACACTGCCAAGCCCTAAATTTGCAGCAGTTAGAGTAATGTTATTTGAACCGTCAAAAAGAACACCGTTGATATTTCTTCCAGGTGTTAGAGTTGCCGCGCTTGCAACACTTTTGGCGGCATCAGCCGTATTGTTTACACTACCTAATCCGAGCGTAACCCTCCCTGCTGCACTGTCAGCATCATCAATTAAGGTTTCTCCAAAGGCACTGAGAGTAGCCGTGCTCGCAATGTTCCCATCTTTTTTAATCAGGCCGTTGGTGCTTAAATTTGCAATAGAACCCAGAATGCCTACAATCTGAGATACGTCTAATTTAAGGCTTTGAATGCAGCGTCCCGGACTCCCCGGAATTACCGAATCCGGTCGCACGACAGAGATTTCGTCAGGTGCGACTACTGACGCTGGTTGCCAGACCCAAACTTCGATATTGTTTGTTGAAACATTTGGAACTACAAACCACACACCTGCGGGGTCAGCGCTACCAAAGTTTATAGCCTTTAGAGCGGGTAAGCCTGTGAGAAAATTAGCAGTAGTAAAAGCCCTACCTGTGTCAGTGGGCATGAATATTAATTATGAATAGTTCATAGTTAATGTCACCAAATCTACTCTTGAATTTTGTCAAGGATATATTCAATCTCTTGCTGCTGAAATACTTTCTTGTATTTAGGAATTGCGGGTGCTTCAATATCTCTGTCAATACCCTGATGCCACGGCATTCCTCCCCCCAGGTTTAAAGCTTGGAACCTGTAATCAGTGAGCATGACAGGGCTGTAGCCAATGCCGACAAAATTACAGCACTCAGTCAATACCTCGACTTTGTGGGAGATTAGTCGTTCGTATTTAACTATCAAATGATTCTTGTTTTCAGCGTACTTCTCGGTGATTTTGATAGAATCTTTCCATCTCTGTATACAATGATTTAACGTCCACTGTCCGCCCCATGGTTGATTTTCGGTCATGTGGGTAGCTTCCCACAAAGATGCAATCGTATCTAACCCGTTTCTAGTGATATGAATGAATCTTGCGTCAGGAACATAGCGCTGGATTTCAGGAATAAAAAATATATGTTCGGGTGTCTTTTCTACCCAGATATTTTTCTCGTTCTCAATTGTCAATCCATCCAGAACGCCGATAAACCATATTATCGTTTCTTCAGTTGTCTGACATTCTCTAAAAGGTTCTAGCAACTCTGGACGCATTATTTTAAAATAAAAGAAACGCTGCAACCGCTCAGGCAGTTTGTGCCGAAATCCATCCCATAAGGTGTATTGAAAAATCTTAGTTTCTGGAAATGTATTGATTTCTGGATGCGCGGCTAATAAGCTTTGAAAAATTGTCGTGCCACTGCGAGGACATCCGACTAAAAAGAATCGTTGCATGATACAATTTTAATAACACTAAACCAATAATATCATGCCTAGAACCGCCACTAAACAATCAATCCTTGAAAGGACGTTGATTCCATTACCATTGAATCGAGACAAGTTATCAATGGCAACAATTGTAGAGCGAGAAAAACTACGGCACGACATGGTGCTACCCGATGCTGTTGAAGACCGATTCCGTCGCATTGAGTGCGAGTATGCAGCACGAGCTAGATTGGCTGTTCACAACCTGCACTACAGGCAAAAGATTCTGTTGTACGGAGTCCCTGGTTGTGGGAAAACCCTTGGAGCCGAGCGTCTAGCATGGAATACTGGCTTAACACTGGTTAAAGTGCAATTTGACTCAATTTTATCATCGTTTTTAGGAGATACAGCCAAGAATCTAAGAAAGGTTTTTGACGAGATTAGCGAAACTCCATGCGTTTTGTTTTTCGATGAGTGTGATTCTATCCTCAGAACAAGAGAAGACAATAAAGACGTTGGCGAGGTTAAGCGAATAGTTAATACTTTCTTGCAAGTTTTAGACGAATACAATCCCGACAATGGGTTGATTGTGATGGCAACCAACTTGACCAAATCTTTAGATTCGGCGGTTTGGCGACGATTTGATGACGTGATTGAGCTACCAAAACCGAGCAAGCGTGAAGTTCAATTGCTACTGGTTCATACGTTGCAAGTTTCTTTTCCCAAAACTACTCAAACGGAAGAGTTAGACTGGGATATTTTGCTGCCAGAAATGGACGGATTCTCTGCTGCACAGGTTGTAAAAGTTGCTCAGAATGCTGCTAAAACTGCTATCTTGCAACATCAACTTAAAGCTGTAACTCAACCACTTTTGATGGGTGCAATTCAAGAAAGCAAGGAAATGCCAAGTTATAAATAAATTTTTTAAAGTTTCAGTTGTTATTCTTTGTATTTATGCTTAATCACCAAGTTAACCCTATTTTTGTAACAGGAGCGCCACGTTCTGGCACGACTCTTTTACGACTACTGCTAACGACTCATCCGGGTATTTGCATTCCTCCTGAAAGTCTTTTTTTCATTTCTCTAGAAAAAGAGTACGGCAACATCGGAAACCTGTCAAACAAGATTGAAGATTTTTTAAACAGTCTTTACGACAAATCAAGATTTCCTAAATTTTGCCAGTGGGGTGTCAATCGACAAGCTTTATCTAGGGATTTAAAAAGATATAATTTTTTAAGCTATGCGCTAGCCATAAACTCGGTATACCAAGGCTATCTTCAACAGTTTGCTCCAACCTCTTTGGTCTGGGGAGATAAAAACCCTTGCCATATCCACCAATTAGAAATAATTTGGAAACACTTTTCAAGTGCTAGGGTTGTTTTGATTCTTCGAGATTTTCGAGCCTGCTACAGTTCATTGCAAGCAATTTTATCAAAAGAATTAAGAGCGGAAAAGGTTTGGACTGGCCCCAGAGACTTAGAAGGAATGGCGCGTCAGTGGGATGCCGTAACGAAGCTAGTTGAAAAATACCGCGACTGCGACCAATTCTTTCTGATTCGGTACGAAGAGTTGGTCGCAAATCCGTCAATAGAATTATTAAAATTGTGTAACTGGCTAGGCTTGGATTTTGACGAGTCAATGCTGTTGTTCTATCAGAAGAATGTGGAGTTGAACTTAGTGCTACCAAGTCAGGCTGGTTTGAATCCAATGACTTTCAAGCCAATTGAATCAGCAAGGATTGATGCTTGGCGTAATGAATTAAGCGCCATAGAGGTAGAAAATATTGAATTAACAAATTGGCGCAACTTAGAAAAGCTTGGCTATAAATGTGTAACGCAAAATTAATATGAATCTGCTATATTTGATGAATAATTTGTCTGTATATTTATATGACTTTTGTTTCTATTGTTATCCCAGTTTACAACCGCGCACGTTACCTTGAAACCGCCATCGAAAGCGTCATCTGGCAAACAGACAAAAACTGGGAACTGATAATTTCTGATGACGGTTCCACAGATGGGAGCTTAGAGATTGCCCAGAACTTCGCGGAGCGTGACCCTAGAATTCGGGTATTGACCAACCCCAACAGACCAGCAGATGACGCTAACAGAGGGGCTGCAAATGCGCTGATTGCGGGGTTTAGTGCGGCGCGCGGAGAGTATATTGGGCAACTTGACTCTGATGATTTACTGGAACAACAGGCAATCGAGCTAACAGTCGCAGCGCTTGACAATAATCCCGACTGGGGGTTGGTGTATACAAATTATGTAGATATTGATGCGAATGGGCAAAAAATGCGGCCCGGCTGGCGATGCTCTATTCCGTATTCTAAAGAGCGAATTTTGTCAGTTTTTATGGCGTTTCATTTCCGAATGATGCGAAAATCTGCGTACCTAGAAATTGGTGGTTTTCGCACGGAATTTGACACAATTGAGGACTATGACATTTGCTTGCGACTGTCGGAAATTACAGAAATAGGGAAAATAAATGAGTATCTGTATCAATACAGGAAACACGAAAACTCTGTTACGGGCGACAAACTAGCAATTGATTTTTTTGTTTTAATTCAATCAGCAATTCAGGAAGCTCTAGACAGGAGAGGGATGAAGGAAACTCACAGAATTAAGGTTAAGTTTAATCCAACTTTTGCTATAGTTCCAATTTTGTAAATTAGTAGCCGTAACCGGGAGTAGGAGTAGGAGTGGGAGTAGGTGTGGGTGTGGGTGTGGGTGTGGGCGTTGGTGTGGGTGGCGCTGTAACTTCTGAGGGTGTTGGCGTGAACACGGGCATCGGTATTCCCTTTGTTTTGCTTTTGCTCCAATAATTAGCGGAGGCTAGCGCTATTGTCGGACTTTCTGTGTTTTCGGGTGTTACCATATATATAGGTAATTCTTTTACATTGGGTGCAACCTTTATTTCTTCTGTTGATTCATTTAATTTTAATTCTACTATTTTGACTATAGCTTTAGTGGACTGAGGAAGAACTCTTGTTTTTTCTGGCTCTGCATAACTTAAAGACTGCGTTCCGTAAAATTTTTTATTAGTATCTAGGAAGCAGTAGGGAATATAGATACTGTTATCAATATAGGAAGACAAAGGTTTTAGATACTGACAAATAGTGTCAAGATAAAAATAATATCCAATAAATGACGAGGTTCTGCGAATGTCATCAGACGGCATAACTGCTAGCCCAGTAAATTGAGCAAATTGTAACAAAAACTCTTTTAAATACAATATTTCTTTGTTAGTTTCTGATTGATTGGCTGATAAGGAAAAAGTGCCATCTATGCCTGGATACCAGTAAATCTCTGTATCACAAACAACCGTATTACTCCACAACAGGTCAAGATAATTATAATAAGTAAAAGATAGATTTGAGGAAATAGGCGGTTGTGAAGTATAATTACTGTTAAAAAAAAAGGAAAAAAACTTAAGCCCTAATCCGCTAAAGTTGTTAAGTTCAGGAATGCCTGATATCTTTTTAAAAGTAGCACTTTCTCCTGCGTCAGACAAATATACTAAAGAATTGGCCGAAGTAATTTGTTGAGAAGGCGATACAGCTAAAGATATTTGCTTGATAGTTAATGTTTTCTCTCCAGTGTCATTTACTAGCAAAGGTTCATACAAAAAGCCAGTAGTGCTTGTATACAGTCCAGTAGATGGGTCGTAAAAATAAATTGGAGCTTCATAATTTACATTAAAATTTTTACTTGGAGTTACACAAAACTCTCCAGAAACTCCCATTTTTCCAAGTGTAGAAGAAAACTCGACATTACCAGGGGTCTGGAAAGAATAGAAAGTGTTAACGTTTTGAGAGTTAATACTTTTAGTTTTAAAATACCAACATGAAGAAACATCAACCCCGAACAACATTTCTGGAGGTTGATAAATATCATCAACAGCGTGCCAAATCAATGAATAATATGTATCGTAATCTGGTACTAAAGGAATATGAGTATTGCTAGGTTTTACCACATAATTGGTATTTGGATTACCATAATAAGACTGACCACTATACATCCCAACTTTATGGAAAGCAAAGCTTGTAAAACTAGATGCTACTCCTTTTGAAATATAAGTATTTGCATAACTAAAATTGTTATTTTGCCAACCATTGTACCAATTATAGCTTCTGGGCCAATAGCTTCTTACGTGTCCAGAAAAAGCATCTATAGTATTTACTCCTATTTCACTACCAGCGGAATAGAAAAACCCGCCTCCACAGTATCGCCAAAAATAAGGAGGACAAGAATCCGCCCAAAACTCTTGTTGACTGGTAATTCCTTTTTCTATTGTGAATAGAATAGCGGCGGGAGTTCCTAGTGTGTTTGCGTAATCTGATATATTGAGTTGGCTATGCCACCTGTGAATTTGCTTGACAGGGAAAAGTCTTCCCATTACAACATAGTCTTCTTCTTTTTCTCCTGTGTTGACAATGAAAGCATCAGCCATTCTATAGCCATCTGGGACTATGTAAATTTTTTTAACAGGCCATGTGCCACCTATCCAGAGTTCTTTCCATAGACGCTCAACGGTTAATTCATCGTATCCAACAAAGGGAGAAATCTCTGAATCAACGTAAAACAATATTTTAATATTTTCTAAAACTTTTTCAACGGGCGGTTTTGGCTCTGGTTTCGGAATAACTATATCCCTTCCTTTTGGCTTAACGTCAATCACAACTTGACCGTTAGGAGTGAAAAACGAACGCACTTTCTGACCATTGCGAACGTTGCCGTTACTCAAACTTTTGCCAAGCAATTTCTTGCCGTCGCTACCATCAACATTAAAAGCATCAGCTTCAGCGTTGAACTCACGAACTCTGTAGCTATGGCCAGGCTTCAGTGTTTCCAGTGGATTTGCTGGTTTGCGCTCACGACGTTTAGCCGCATCACACCGCAACCGCTCAACAGCAGCTTTTCGAGTATCTGCTTTGTCCCTTTGTTCTAAAGCCCACAGGTTCGCCTCTTGAATCGACATTGGTTCATCGGTTTCAATTGCGGGGCGGCCGTCAATGTCGTTAATATCTAACATGGTTAAGCGGGTATAAAGTCGGCTGTACCTTGAGCTAACAAGACTTTCTGTCCTTTGCCCAAGCGTCCGTTACTAAGCATCTGGCTAGACGGGATAGAAACTGATTGAGTGTTGCTGGTGAAAACATAGCGCCCCGCTTCAGCGTCAAATTGTTGAAACTTGCCAATTTCCGCTGCTGGAGGCGTTCTGTTTGCTTCAGCCGTAACGGGAGTTAGCGAGTTTTGAATATTGGAGGCTGATTGAGATTGGGAGTAGCGTCTCATTGCCGCTCGCAAGCTTAGCTTATATGGTTTCATTACATTTCCTCATCATCCAATCATAAAAAGCTAGCCACATTTGTTTGTCACAATCCATCCCCAGCCTACCATCTTGAATTGCTTGAGCGACATCTTTGAGAATGATAGCCCTATCCTTTGGGGTTAGTAGGCTCCAATTTGCTTTAGTTAATTCAACAATTAACGACGGCATATATGTCAACCGCCCAAGGCAATATCGAATGGCGCAGATTGTCAAATTTCCAAATTCTTGAACTCCTGCAATAGTTGAAACTTCCGCCACATCTTGACAGGAATTAGAAATAGTATTTTTATCTGTTTTGTAAGGTAGTTTTTGTTCCATTTCGTTTAGATTCTTTTTAGGCTGAGGCTTCTGATAGATTCTACTTCTTTTGTGACGGCGTTCACTTTGACAATTCTGTATTTGCGCCTAAAAGTATTGTAGTGTTCCTCTGTTTCTTCTAGTCTTACCGGAACAAACCCCAAGGTAATGAACCAGCAATTTAAAGGCTCTGCAAATTCAAACTCTTCTAAAGTTAACTGTGACCCGCCAGCAAACGTAGTATTGAATTGAATACTTTTGAAAAATTTAGTCGCAGCAGAATAGGCTTCTTTTATTGTGATAATATTGTTACTCATCCTAAGTTACCTCTAAAACTAACCAATTACCTAAACTCAATTCTAGCCAATCTTTAGCAGAAGTTTCTAACCACGGTTTGAGCTCCGCAAACGCCAAAACAGGTTCTTTCGCTACAACTGTTGTGATTCTCGGTTGCCCAATGATAGCACCGGTTACAGGTACAGCCGCGCCACCCTCAGTTATCGAAAGTTGAATCTGCTGTTTACCTTCAACGACTTGTACTGCTGACACCCAATAGCGACTAGGCTCAATACCGGGAATAATTCCACCAGTCAAACCAACTTCAACTCTATCGCCAACTACGAACACAACGGCTTTATCAACAATATTAGCATTACTTGCAAGCCAATTTCCTTGCGCGCTGCTAATCAAAGAGTTTGCCGTTCCACCAATCCACCACAAGTCACCCAGAATTAAGTTAGCATCAGGTTCGCAGGAAAAGTTTAAACCTGTGAGCAGGTAAGTCATTGCGTTCTCATCCGGCTCAACCACCTGCACTGTCAGCACCGGGCGGTACAAGTTGGACAGCCACCAATCGTTAATGGCAATTGTCAACTCATAAGCTTTGCTTTTTCCTTGTCTGTAAAAATACAGAATTGCTGCGATTTCCTTGAGAATTGCTTCAGTCGGAACCTTACCAATACTTGCAAACTCTTTGGGCGGTGTTTGACCCGAACATTCTAGGTCGAAGTTCCAATGTTTTTTAATCTTTTTCTCTTCGTCTTCCCAATCATCTAAGCCTTCGCCATCTGTTCCAGCGGCTGAATATGCGGGTAAGTATTCAGTTGCCGGAGCGTTGGCAAGTCCAGAGCGACTGAGTTCTATTTTGTCGCCATCTTTCTCAGTCATTAGCGACATCCGCGTTTGATGTTTGACTTGAAACGTGTTGATATTCCGAGTGCTATAACTTACTGTACTAGAACTCTCAACATCTCCCACACGAGTGTAAGTAGGAATAGCTGTAACTTCAGTAATATTCACTGAAACTTTATCCTTCCACAATTTTTCGTCCATCGCTTCAATCTCAGCGGAGAATCTAGCTTGATAAGTTGTTTTAGCTGTAACACGGTGCATCTCATTTGAGCCCCAACGCATCCACTGTTCAGTAGTTTGTCCGCTAGGTGCAAGTGTTCCGATAAACGGCCAATAATTAGTCAGGATTTTAGAAATATATTCTTCAGTTACTGAGGTTGTAGCGGTTTGCACTCCATTAGAATTGTAGGTATAATTTGTCCGAGTTTTGCTGCTTAGGATTTGAGTAGTATTTAACAGCCAGTTATCAGCAGGGAAAGTCTGTCCACCAACGCCCGTAACACTTGAAGGCATTGTAAAGTTTACGTCGGCATAAGCTCCAAAGAAGCCAGCAAAGACTTTGCAGACAGGCTCGTTGATGACTTCTTCTTCATAATCTAGTCTGCCATTATTACTGGGAATCTGGCTGAAATATTGAGTTTTGATACTTCTGTAACTTTCTACAAATGCGCTGCGATTAGTTTTAGCGCCGGGAACTGCTAGCCCGCGCCGCTCTACTTTTGTTGTTGTAACAGTTTTTTGACCAGGCTCTATTTTTTCTACCGTTGTTGTCGTTGATAGCAGCACTTCCGTTGTGGGACTGCCGTTAATATTGATGATTGTCTCAGGCCCAAAATCTTGAGTGATTGAAGTTTTTTCTTTACTGCCGTCAGGGTTGACTGTCTCGGTACTGCCGTCGGGTTTCTCTGTATTTTTCTTGTCAATACTTCCCGATACAACTAATTCTTTAATTGCGTCTAGTCCGCTGTCCAAAGGTGCGTATTCAATTTCATCTTTGCCAATTACAACTACCAGCGCGGTCGGATTGTTTGTAATATTAATCTTAGTAATTCGGATGCCGTCTTTGTCTGCCCAAAGGTAGCTAGGGGGAGAAGCCTTAAAGCACAAATCTCCGGCTTGCTGAATCAGTGAACCGCTAAAGTTGATAGGCCCCCTAATCTGTCCAGTAACACTACCGTAAATCTTAGTTGCTCCAGCCCTACCCAGTAAGAAGGTAACAACTGCCTGAATATCGTAAAACTTTGACTTCTGAAACTCTCGAAATATCTCAGGTAATGTTAAATCGCCTTTTGGTACGACAATGGGCGGAGGCGGAGAACCTGAACTACTGGATGACGTAAACGATACGCCTGGTGAGGAGTATGAGATTACGATTACAGACGTTGACTCTGTGTAGCCGTCTTGCTGTTCCTGCTGCGTAGAAGGCGTTTCTTTAGGAATTTTATTGTCTTCCCTGAAGTCGTCAATTGACCGATTTTTCAGCAGCGACAGCAGGCAGCCAGTTTGAATTGTCAGCTTACAATCGGCAAAGTTGTAGAATGACCGAATCAAGTATTGAGTGCCGCGCGGGTGTAGCTTGTAGGTTCCGTTGCCATTTAATATTTGAATTTCTATTTTTTTCCCCCAGCACCACCAACGATTCAACCTGTCGTTGAGCTTTTGCGGGTTTAGGTGATGGTCGTGGATTTCAACCGTCCCCGTAGCGTAAATGAGGCCGCTGGTGTCCAACTCGTTCTCGTCGCACACGAATCGAGCGAAACCGGGAAACTCCAATCCGGCAACGAGTAATTTGTTAGGTCTAGCGGCTGCATTAACAGTCATTTATATCAAGTGTCACCACAATATCGGTTCATCCTCAACTGGCTTTTCAACTACTACCTCAATTACTGGTTCAGGCTTCGTAAATGGCATTTCTTTCGCAAAAGCCGCCGCATCAGCCATATTTGCCGCCAATAGCTGCTCTCGCTTGGTTCGTTCTCTTGGAAGTTTGGATTGAACCATCTCAAAAGCCTTTTTTCTAGCGGCTCGATTTTCATCGGTTAGCGCATAAGGGTTTGTCGGGTCTGTTGCTACTGACTCTGGCATTTTAACTGTCTCACTTGCGGCAATTTGTGGTATTAAATTCTCGTTACAGTTGGTTGCGTAGGTTGGCAAATTATTCAAGAGTGCTTGCTCCTTTGGGACTCCTAACTCTACTTGTCGTTTTGCACCTTCCAAACAGCGCTCTAGCTGCAATTTTACCGCATTGGCGACCGCTGCAACCACTGGCAATCGGCGTAACTGTCCAGCGGCACTCTTGGCAGCCTCTGTCGCCGTTGTACCTACCTTGCCGATACAGTCCTGCGATATAGCCTCCACAACGACTTGCTCAGGTACACCGCGCAATCTGAATCCGGGGGGAACCATGCGACCGCCTAACTCCTCACCCGCGTTAAACTCATCCCACAGCATTGCTACGCTGGCCTCTGGTGTTCTGGACTTAGATTCGCGCATTACCCAGTTAGCATAGCCTTCAGGAGAGTCGATATCTACCCGCTGGTAGCAGTACGCCAGCAATGCCTCGAAAAACTCCTTTCTTACAACCGGACTCGACGGCGCGGAACATTTATCAACTTGCAAGGTTATCGGTTCTGTTGTTGAGTCTACTTCTTTGGCAACTTGGAAATTGACATTGCTTTGGTTGCTTTGGCTGCTTTCTTCATTCTCTTCATTCTCTAAATTTACTAAAACAGTCGCGCCCGCTCTTTCTGTGAGAGGTTCTTTTTGAATAACTTTCTTTGGAGATGTATCTTGATATGATTTGCAGTCAGTCATCAAATCGATTTGATGAGATTCGACATATCGATTTGACGGATTTTGACAAATGGGTAGTGATGCGGGTTCCAGCAGTTCAGCTAGCTTTTCTGTGTCAATGGTGTAATACTTGCAGGCATCCCATTTTCCGGCTCGAAGCTTCCGACTGATGACTAAACCGAGTTCTTCAAGTTTGGCAAATCCAGACTTGATTTGATAAAAACTCAAGAATGGAAAATTGCCGCGCCAGTCAATAAGCTTGCCGTGTTCTTGCACTCGCTCTTTCTTTTTAGAGTCTGTGCACTTGATAGGGTTGCGAATCCACTTTTGCCCATCTACAACTGTTCCAGCCATTGAAGGACTCTCAACACACCACTGAAGCTTGTTAAACATGGTGGCTTCAATTACGCCGATGATGGTAGCTAAATCTTCGTCAAAGTATCCTAGTCTTGATGATTTCATGGTACTGATCCAACTTGCTTATGTTTGCGGTTGCGGTTGGATACAGCAGGAGACTCTTGTTAAGAATTAATTTGATAGCACTTGACAACGTTCGCCAGGGGTGTGCTACAATTAATAAAGAAGGACAATCGCCAACTTGCTTAAGGTTTTGTTCTGCTGTATCCAAATCCAAATCCAACATTGTTTGATTGAAGCCACCCGCTACCCGCAGGTGGCTTCTTGCTTAAGTATAGCATCAGACTAGCCCAACACGTCAACATCCCTACACCGACGCTACCAATTTCCTCTTTTCCGAATGAGCAATTAACGGAAGAACTCGGTACTTCCAGACCTCGGGCCACGATAAACGTTGAATTGCTTGAAATGTTTGTGCATCCTTACTTTAGATACTCACATTTGTAGTCTGGAGAAATTATCCCGACCGATCTTGATTGAGGCTTTCTAGCGTGTTCTATGGCCGTTTTTCGAGCATCTACTTCGCAACCTTTGAAAACTTCTTTCATGTCTACCCTGACGACCCATACTGGCTCCGCAGGTTTCGGAGATTCGGGTGGTGGGCGTTTCCATTCGGCTATCGGGTGGAGCGGTGGGTGTTTTTTAGGATTGAAGAAACGCTGAATCCATTTTAAAGCTTCTACGCTGGCAACCCCTTTAATTGTTGCTTGATACTTTACTGGTTTTAAAAAGCGCTGCTCAATCGCCACATTCCAGTTGCCGGCTACTGCGAATGTGTGAGATTCGGTTAGGAAGTAAACCCAGCTTTCCATCAACTCTTTGTTATTTCCTCCTATGTACAAAATACCGTCTTGAAAATCGAGATATGGCGGGGCTTCAATTTCGACCTCTGGTAATTGTCGAGATTCTAAGCCCCGCAGATAATCTCGAAATAACATCACATTAAATACTGGGATACCTCCGGTTAGGCTCATAGCTCCTGTTTGTTGATGTGTTAGAAACTCCAGCGCGGAATTGTCAATACCCAGTCGATATTGCTCTGCTTTAATTTCATTAAGCAAAGTTGCGCGCTGGATCTTTTGCTCGTCATTTTCTGTCGGTGGCTCAGCAAAATCGGCGGCAGTGAATTCCCGGAGTCCGGGGTCAGTACCTTCGATTATTCTTGGGACTTGTGTGGTTAAGTCAATATTAATGTCAATCATATCGATTCACCTTGTGTAGGGTTGTGGTGAATACAACGGAAGAAAATCTTGGCAGGAATTAATCTGAAGCACTTGACAGCATCGGTTGGATATGTGCTATGATTGATTCAGATGTGCTGAGTTCACCTGCAATCTATGATTTCTTTTTCGTTGTATTCGTTGATTTGATTGAAGCCACCCGCGTCTAACGGGTGGCTTCTTGTTTAAGTATAGCATCAGACTAGCCCAGCGAGTCAACTAATCAAATTTAATTACGTACAAAAGTAGCGCAAGTTAAATGACTTGCGCTACTTTTTTTTGCCAAACTCTTTTAATTGTTTACGTCTAAACATCTAAGCATCTCGACGGATATACAAGTTAGCGTGTCTTAAGTATGCTTGCATATCTTCTTCATACGTAGTATCAGGGTCGCACCAATCACCAGGGACTCCGGTTATTCTAGATTTTACATCCCAAAACTCTTCCCATATTTTACCAAAACAAAAATCACGGCATTCGTTATATTTTTCTTTGTCGCCATTAAATTCGCACCGGAACGCGGTGTCTTTTGCGGCAGATTTCATCAAATCATTTAACCGTTCTAGCGCAATTTCGAGTGAATCAGTATTTACCCTGTCGTTATCAGCTTGGTCTTCTGCCTTTTTTTGTGGAGAATGTGAAATTAAGTCTTTGAAAAGTTCAGCTTGATTAAGAGTCATTTAATTCTCACTATTAATATTTTTCTTGTTTTATATCTTACCACGCACTACACTCAACCACCATATTCGTCCAACCAATGATACAGCTTTTTCATATCTTTAGGATTGGGTGGAAAGCCTTGGGCTAGTCTGACGTGTACACTCAGGTCAACGTCCGCATGTCTTGCAACTTGACACCAAGAAAATTTCCATGCTTTTCTGAGCGTATCAAGCCGACAATAAAATAGTTCCGAATTTAATTCGTCCATTATTTGATTGCTGGGTAGTTTTAAATCGAGTTCTACGACTATTATTGTAACGGAGTATATACGGTTTTGGATTTCTGATATCCTGCTTCAGCCCGCCTTAATTTAAAAACTAATACCTAATAACCAATAACCAATAATGCGGACTAAGCTAACACCAATACTCCAGATAGCATCAGACTGGCTCAGCGCGTCAACATCCCTACACCGACGCTACCAACACCTTGCAAACACAACCGCTAAGTATTATACATAGCAACGCTTTCAATCTGTCTTAAAAATACTTTCACAAAATGCTTGACAAGTCTTAGTGAGTAGCCTATAGTGATAACAGATAGAAAAAACCACTTGCTATTAAGCAAAAAACAACCAACAAAGAAGAAAATTATGAAATTTGTATTTAGCAAACACCAGGAATTCGCTGTAGCGGAACAAGCACTAAACTTACTAGCATCGGAAAAAGCTGTAGAGCAAGAAGCTCTCATCGAAAGTCTTATCGCAAAAGGGTGGCAAAAAATCAAAGATTATGAGTACATGACTGAAAACTATCAATGGGTCGTTCACCCTAGTATCGCTGCGTTGGATTGGGATGATATGCTTTTCAACCCAGAAAAAGAAGGTATAGATCCATCGCTCTATTATGGTCTGTCTTAGTCACACTTAACGCCGGAACTTACTAATCCTCACCGCTCTACAGGTTCTTATATCCTACTACCAAGTGAAAGTCTTAGTTAGAGTCTTCTAGTTTTTACTACACCGACGCTACCAACACCTTGCGAGCACAACCGCTAAGCACCATACATAGCAACACTTTTAGCACCGTTTGAAAAATACTTTCCCAAAACGCTTGACAAGTCCTAGTGAGTAGCCTATAGTGATAACAGATAGAAAAAACCACTCCAAGCGAGCCTAAAAATGAAAATTGCAAAAACTAAAAAGTACGCCCAAATTAAAAACAAAGATTTTCCAGCACTTCTCTTGTTAATAAAACGAGCAAGAAAAGTAATTCCGGGAGCTTGGGGGAAAGTTGAACGTATTGACGCAGATTGGGGAATAGATGGACTTCTAGATATTCATGTGGCGCTGTTGCAGGATGCTCCAACTAAAGGATTGAGAAATCTTACCCCAGGACGTTACCACATATATTTCACTTGGAGGCCATATGAAGAAGGGCGTTATGGGCCGAGAGGTTGGGATGTAAAAGATTACGAAAAAGGAGAATGGTGGCTACCATTTGAACCATCTGACGTTTATCTCAAGCTTCGTCAACCCCCGTGGGATGTTCCAAATAGTCGGAAGTGGGACGGTACAACATTGTTTACAAAAACAAGCTAAAAACTCACTTTGTAACGCAATATTAAGATGTGGTTACAAAGTGAGTAGGGGGGTGTTATGTCAATTACAGAAGCAAAAAACGCAGGAGAAAATCATGGATTTTGTATTCACCAAACAGCAGAAATTAACCTCAGCCAAACAAGCGCTAGATTTGCTAAATTCGGAAAAAAGCTCCGAGAAAGTAGCATTTGCTAAGAACTTAGTAGCACAAGAAGGGTGGATAGAATTTAAGAAAGAAACTGTCTATGACGACGGAGATACTTATGTGTATTGGTGGCTCGTTCACCCTAGTGTTGCCGAGTTGAAGTGGCAAGATAGTGCCTATCGCCCGGAAGAAAACGGCGTAGACCCGTCGCTCTACTACAATTTGTCCTATCTATTATATCCACTACATCCACTACTCTCGCTGGGCTAATAGCAGGCTTGTTGATTAGGACATCCCACTCATTCACTTTGTAACGAAAATTTAGGAGAACGTCATGGATTTTGTCTTTAGTAAAGAACAAGAATTAGATTCAATCGAGCAAACGTTACATTTATTGAACTCGGAAAAAGGTTCTGAGAAAGTAGCATTCGCCAAGAACTTAGTCGAAAAAGAAGGGTGGATAGAATTTTATGTCGAAAGCACCTACGACTACGAAGATTCTATCGAGGGGCATTGGTGGCTCGTTCACCCTAGTGTCCCTGCGGTGGAGTTGCAGCCTTGTTACTTCGACCCAGAAAAAGCTGGCGTAGACACGTCGCTTTACTACAACCTCTGGCACTAATCTATCGCTCTATTGTAAGCTGTCCTAATACCGCCGAAACACCTTCTTAGGTGTCTGGCAAAGCTTACTACTTTGCCACTGACGAGGCTAGTAAAATTACGGAGTTGGAATATTATGTATCACTTTAAAATTGTCGAAAATACTTTCATCCCGTTAACGGAAGTAGGGCAGGAGGTATTGACCAATCCTCGCCCAATAGTACAACAACTAGACACCGCCTTATTGTGGGCAGAAGTAGATGTTGACTTGAGCTACGAGTTAAGTCAAGGGAATATTTGCGGTGTCGAAAAGCAATATTTAGAGTTTGCCCACGGGCTCTAAGTGCTTCAGCATAGTAGGTTACTCCTGTCAGGAACTCAGGGCTAAAGCCACTGAGCTTGTAAGACGAAAGTTGAAGCAAGCTATTCTGACCAGCCTAAGTCTTAACTGACTACGTTTTTTGAGTCACGACACCCTGGAATCTTGCTAGTCCCCTGCCCTGTCATTTGCAGTTAAACAGTTTTAAAGTCACTGAAACAGTGCTGCAAATCTAAAAAGCTCTTATAACATTGGCGAAGCAAACATTACCCCGCAAGGGAGGCTCCAAAAGAGCAAACATTATGCGTACAGGGTTGTGAGATTTGAGGTAGTAACTGTCCTGCTGAAAGTACATTACAAAAGTACACCAAGTCAAGCAACTCCAATGCGGTAATGGAAAGATTCAAGGCGGTTCAAACCGCCGAGCCGTTTCCCTCTCAGGTCTGAAGATACTGAGTTTCCCACTTACCGAGTTTTTCTATGAGGGTTCGACTCCCTCTTATGCTTTTCCCTAATTCTTTCCCCGGTAGGGCTTTTTAAATTCATGATTCAGGTAAACTTCTCTCATCCTAATCCAGAGTTAAAAGCTTTAGGGTTTGAAGACCATCAACTCCATGTTAGATTGGAAGACCCGGAGCTTTCAGATAAGCTCATTGCCTACTTGTCCCCTCTCGTGGGAAACGGGACTGAGCTTGTGACGATTGTGTCTCCAGGACTAGCTCATCTAGCGGTGCTAGTGCTAACTACTATCCACGGGCTAACGGGGAGCTTCCCGTTAGTTGTTTCAATGGTAAGAGGAGAAGACGGCGGCTTTTCGCCACTACCTGCCGTTAACTTACAAACCTACAGGAATTCTTGCGCCCGAAAGTCCCGAGAAGGGCTTAAAGTTCTCTAATGGACACACGTGCCCGCAGGACATAGAAGCCTTGTTTGAGTTCCCAGGTCGTTAAGTCAAGCTAGTGAAGATTTTGTTTACTTACAAATACCGCAGTCACACGCTTGCGGTATTTCTTGTGATTGTTGACGTGGGAGTTGAACCCACCTAACCCGAATTATGAGTTCGGAGCATATCCGCTCTGCCAGCCAACGAGTCTCATTGTAGCACAGCAATGGTTGTAAGTCGCAGACTGGCGCAGCAAAGTAACTGATTTCCCGGAAATAGGTACACTAACCCGGTAAAGTATGTTAGCATTTAGAAGCACTAGGCAAACACAGCTACCATGACCCGCTATGTCACACCAAGAGAAGCCTGCAAATTCCTCTCAGTCTCGGAAAAAACACTCAGAAACTGGGATGAAGCGGGCAAAATCCAAGCTATCAGAACTCCCACAAACCAGCGTAGATACGACATCGATTCCGTTTTCAGTGACGGAATCGATAGAAGAGTTACAGCACTCTATTGTCGAGTCAGCAGCGCCAAGCAAAAAGAAGGTCTCGAAAGACAAATCAACTACCTCCAAGAACTCTACCCGCAAGGGCAAGTCTTCAGAGACATCGGAGGCGGCCTCAATTTCAAGCGCAAAGGGCTTCTTTCCCTTCTGGGACAAGTCATGTCAAGAGACATCAGCCAAGTTGTGGTCTGCCACCAAGACCGACTCGCAAGGTTTGGTTGTGACCTCATCAGATGGATATGTGAGCAAAGCGATTGCAAACTCGTGGTTCTCAGTAGAACAGACTTGTCTCCAGAACGAGAAATGGTTGAAGATATCCTTGCCATTATCCACTGTTTCAGTTGCCGACTCTACGGTTTGCGAAAATACAAATCTAGAATCAAAGAAGATTCG
>Ga0335395_10000097_pt1 | contig 58611 bp, 47 predicted proteins | sample MAT02_FD_205744 | JGI IMG/M metagenome (GOLD analysis project Ga0335395, IMG submission 205744) | Freshwater microbial communities from Lake Fryxell liftoff mats and glacier meltwater in Antarctica - MAT-02 (spades assembly) (version 2) ... | reverse complement strand
ATCCATAGAAAATTGGCTGCTAGATGAATTTTTACCTTTGATGGACAATGCTTTCTGCGATGCCCCAAAAGGTAAAACAACTCACTATCATACACTTAGATCGCTAAGTTAACAACTATGGTGAAGACACGAACCAAGGCGGATTATTGGGAAGGCAAAAAAACATTTACTATTTAACAAAACTATTTGTACTATCAGGTTTGGGGCTAAATTTTTTAAAATAAAATACCTTGTACTCTGGCACAACTACAGGACGATCGCTTTGGGTACGCCTTGTTATAACAAAAGATGTATCGCTAAGTATTTTACCTTCACTTCTTGTAACCCTTCTTGGTATTCTGGTTGGATTCCATCGTTCTATTATTATATCATCACCATCAACCGTAAATACACCCCAATAATATTTTAAGTTTTTAGCCATGTTATAAAAAGAACCATCTTTATAAGCCAATTCTTGTACATCTAAATCTTTTAAAGGTAATTTATTACCAAACAAAATTACACCATTATTGTATAAGAAATAAATTATCACTTGATCTTCAACAATTTCTTTATAATAACCATCCGTTTTCAATTGACCAACATAAGGGTTTTTGCCTATGGTTAATTTTTCATCTTTTTTACACGAAAAAAATGATAAAATAAATCCTAACATTGCCATAAATATATTTTTCATAATTTTAAATACTAAATAATATCATTACCACATACCACCCCAACCGAATTGAAAGAAGAATCTGTCCCCTTTATATAAATCAGTACCTCGTAAATCTAAAAAATGAGGTGAATTTATTAAATCATGTATCCATAGGTTTTGGATACGGTTACGAATACCTTCCGAATCCCAACCCATTTCAATTGGCCCCACACCAAAATATAATATACCGTTTCTGTATTTATTAGGGTCGCTACTATAGGGACCTTTACCTTTTGTGTAGGTATTATTTATAATATCTTCTTCATTTGTTCCAGGGTCGCCTGTAAATAATCTATTCCCAAATCTTACTGGACCAAAGTTAAACCTCACATGAGAGGTTCTAAACCTATCGTTACCATCACCAAATAAATCATTGGAAACATCTACACCCGTAAAACTTGGAATACCATAACTCACTCTACCAACTGTTTGAGAAAATTCGCCCGCAGTATATTTTGTTCTAGAGTAAGTTAGCATACCAAACAAACTTGCCTCCCAACCTATTCTTTGTTCCCAACCTTTATAATCGCCATAGTTTTTCCAGTAATAAGTGCTACCAAATTCGGCTCTTGCAGCCACTGGCAAAGTTTTAGGTATACCAACACTAATATCAAAGCCTAATCCTTTTTGGTGTGTACCAAATTGAATGTCTATTTTAACGGCTATAGGAGATATATATTTTTGAATTTGATAGCCAGGGTCAGTAAAAAATAAACTATAAATAAGTAAAGCCTCCACTATCAACTCCCCACTTGGGTCAATCCTAGTCAACGGATTATTCAATACATACCCATACCTATTAAAATTTTGGGTATTGCTAGGGTCTTGTATGTAATTATCGGGTGAGAGAAAACGGTGTAGTAAGGGGTCGTACAGGCGGCCGTTCATGTGTATAATACCCACACTAAACAAGTGCTCATGCCCAGTGTACCCACGGTCGGTTATTAATACTGTTGTGAGTATGTTATTATTATTTCTATCCGTTATTTTTAATACATTTCCCCAAGCATCAAAAAGCCGGTTTTCCTGTATTTGGCCTAATTCGGTGGATATTTGTAAAATTGTTCCTTGATAATCGCGGTGTAGGAAATATAAATTTTTAATGTTAACACTGCTAATTAGTTGCTCTCTCCATATTGCTGGGGCGGTATAAGCATCGCCACCTAGGTAAAAAATAAAATTAGTTACACCCCACTCTCTATCAACGGTAATTTCCATGCTACCGTCTTCACTGTAATGCCTGCGGTAACGGCGTTGCAAAGGGTCGGTTTGTTCGCCACCGTAAAACATGGTGCTTCGGTCTTGCCCTGCATTGTAAAAATAGCTAATTCTATCTTTACCCGCCTCGTAAATTTCTGTTGGACTTTTAAAAGCGTTATACGTTATCTGTTGCGTTGGTCGGCTTTCGTAATAGCTAATTGCAGTAGGTATAATGTCTTTAACTCCTGTATGTTGGTAGCCATTGTAGGTAAAAGTACCAAGGTCACTTTTGGTAGTGGTACGTCCTTGCTGATCGTAAGTTTGGCTTTGGCTTTGCGTTATTTGCCCGTTTACCAATACATCGCTTTTAAGCAACCTATCTAAATTGTCGTAGCTAAACTGCTCATTATGGGCGAATACAGAATTTATTTTACTAATAAGATTTCCCCTTATAGCGTTAAAGCTGTAGTTTAGTTTCATTAGCTCGGTTGCATTACTTCCTATGCGGTTGGTTTTAATTTCCTGTGGCAGGCCATATTCGTCGAAAGCATTGGTTTGGGTTATGGCTGTACCTAAGTTGGCTTTTATTACTTGTCCACGGGCATTAACTTGGGCTACTTCCCATATTTTTCTGCCTGTATCATTATCGTTTATGCTTACTAGTTGTCCATAAGCATAATTGTTTTTAACTATTTTGCTAGCTGTTCTGTTATTGGCTTTATTTAATGCAGTTGATGTTTCGGTGTTTAACCTGCCGAACATATCGTAGCTAAATATTTTGGTAAAAGTAGCATAAGGATTACTTTCTATGGTAGTCTGTGGCCTAAACTTAGCATCGTAAAAATATGTGTATTGTGTATTATTGCCATCGGCATTGGTTAAATTAAGGGCTGTGGGCAGTTTAGTGGTAGGATTATAGCTATACACATAAGACATGTTAGTGCCAGTACCTGTAATTAATTTTCCTGTTAATTTACCATTGGCATCATAACTATAGTTGGTTGTACCTTTCGGGGTGGTTTCTCTGGTGGTTTCACCAAAATCGTTGTAAGTATAGGTATATACTCCTGCCGATGGGTCGGTTAATTTGGTTTTACGCCCCCAGCCATCGTATTCTATGCTTTGTGTACTGCCTTCGTAAGTGGCTGTTTTTAAGTTACCGTTTGCATGGTAGGCGTTTTTGATGGTGCCGCCAGGGTCGGTAGTTTCGGTTATTTGTCCCAAAGCATTTTTAGTTGTTATAGTGGTTTTTGTACCATCGTTTATAGTAGTTGTTAGGCCTTCATACGTTATATCGGTGGTTTTACCAGTATAAGCTATAATATATTCAGGGCGGTTGTAATCATCATAATAAGTTTCATTCGACTGTGTATAGTTACCACCAAAAGCTGGCTCACTTTTTTTGGTAGGGCGGTCTTTGTTGTCAAACTCAAACTTTATACCTACCCATTGGCCAAATACGTTTTTTGATTTCTCTTCTATAGTTTGGCCTAAAGCGTTAATAGTGCTTTGTTTTTCTAAACCTGTATCATCTTTTTCGGTTTTGATGATATTGCTACCCGATTTTACATAATCTCGGTAAGAGGAAACCCCTAAAGGATCGGTTGATTTTTTTAACCTACCCCAATTATCATACTCACTTAAACTTGTTTGGTTAAAGGTGTTACTGAATTGTGAAATAACGTTGCCATTACTTAAATTATAAGTGTAAGTGGTAAATAAACCTTCCACATCGGTTTGTTTAATTAAAAATCTACCGCCAGGGTCGTATTCCATCTTAATAGTACGCGATGCACCATTGTTAATGATGTTTGTTTTTACTGTAATGTTACCAAAAGCGTCGTAAGTTAAAAGTTCACTATTAAAAGAAGTATTGTGTCCTTTCTTTCTAATGACTGTAGGTAAAAAGCCTGTATCATAGGTAAATTGCACTTCAGTAGTGTAAATATCACCACTGTTATTTAATGTTGTTATTTTTTTTAAGGGTCGACCAATAAAAAAAGGAGTTGTAGTGCTATTTTGGTAGGTTGCCGCAACGTTTTTTGTACCTTGGCCACTAAAATTACTAAACTCTTGGCTTATATTGTTAAAAGCATCGTAAGTATAAGCTATGGTAGTATTTGTACCATTTAGCTGGTCTTTGGTTGCTATTGATGTAAGGGTATTTTTAAATACTTTATTGGGAAGTAATTGGGTTTCGTAAGTATAATCGATGCGACTTATATAATCGTCAATACCTGTTGCGCCATCGTTAATACCCGTGGCTGCGTTGGTAATTTGTGCTATATAAGTACCATTTGCCCCATTGGCTAAAAAGCCAGGGTTTAGGGTGATGGATTGTGTGGCGGTGCTAGATTGTGCAGTGGTAATAGGTGACGAAAAGCTAAGGTTGGGTAATGGAGCGATGGCATCTTTAACTGTATTTTCAAAACTATAATTGTAACTGGTAAACGATTTTATAGATGCACCCCGCAGTTTGGGGTCGCTTATGTTGATGTTGTATTGCCTTGGGTCGCCACTATCGCCATACCAAGTACTTCGTATAGTTTCGCCAAAACCCAAAAAACCTAGCCCTTGTGTATTGCTAACTGCAGCTCTATAACCAAAAATTTGTTTTATGGTGCTATTATTAAACGTACGGCTAAGGGTGTTCACTACTTTAAAACCTGGAGCTCTGGCAATATCAATATTAGGGTAAACTTGATTGGTTTTACCCATATAACCAATTTCGTTTCGAGAGTCGTGAAAACCTTCTATTGGTATTAGGTCGTTGTATTTGAAAGTATGGGTTACGCCATCTTGTACAATAGTATTGAGTTGTATGTCTTTTTTTAGGTCTTGATAAAAAGAAAACCTGGCAGTAGTTATATTGCTCAACAAAAGAAAATCTAAATTACTATTTCCTTTATCAAAATTAAAAAAAACAGGTACTGTTTTAATATTAGACCCAATTATCCTATTATAATTTTCCCTTTTCAAAAATCCAGGGAATGTTGATCCTTGGGTAATACCTTGGTTATGATATGAATTAATATCCATTTCATTAAAGGCTTTCCAGTCGTCACCCCAAGTTGATAGAGAAAAACTTACAATATCTGTTTTACCATCACTATTTATATCGTAAGCGTAAAGCTGTGTTTTGGAAGAAAATCCACAATCGCCAACTTCACCAACAAAACTCTTACCTGTACTTGAAATTAAAAAAAATCTGTTTTCGCTGTAATCAGTAGGGTAAAGCATATCTGCTTTACCGTCTCCATTAAAATCACCTATAATGGGTGAGTATTTCATTTTAAAGTTTTCATTGGGTGTTTCCCATAATAATTTCAGCTTGTTTTCAGTGTCTAAAGTGTAAATAGCTGCTAAACCTTCTTTAATGAAAGCTATATCTGTTTTTCCATCGCCATTAAAATCATTCGTAAATATATAATCTGGTTTACCATTTCTAGCTAAAAAACCAATAGATAAGCTGATTGAAATTTCAGATGTTCGTCTATCAAGATTCACAAAATAAACTTGCGACTCAGAATTATACGTTTTAATCGTTGGCCCTATCTGACTGGGTGGAGTTATTTCTTTTATAAGAAAGGGCTTACTAACTACCAAAACATCTGACAGCCCATCACCATTAAAATCGCCACTAAAATATTCTTTGACTATTTTTTGGGGTTCTATAAATTTTCTTAAACTATTGTTAAAATAACGTGGTGTTAAAGGTAGGTTTTGTAGTATTTTACTGTATTCATTTACCGTGTAAGTGGAAAAAAAACTAAACTCATGGTTGTTTCTTTTTATTTCAAAGTTTACAGTTGTTGCATTTGGTTCTTTTACGACTGCAAAACCCTCCCCTATCCTAATGGTATTATTTTGTTTCAAAAATGTAATAGGCAAAATATCTTCAAAATCACCCACATTTAATTTATCTACGTAACGTTTTTCGTTTATAATTTTATTATCATCTGAAAACATAAAAGCTTCGTTTTTATAATTTTTATTATAAAAAATAAAATCAAGTTTACCGTTTCCTGTAAAATCAGCACTTATAGTTTTAGTAACATCGGGGTTTACACCTGACGGTACGTTGAAAAATTCTGTTTCTAAACTCCAATCTTTATAACTATTGCCATAATTAAACAAAATCGGCTCAAAAGCCTTTGTTTTATCGCCACTAAATTCTTGTATCTTAATCAATCTTTCGTATTTAAGGGCATTAACCTCATTGTGTGTTAATATGTAATTTCGGTAAACCACGCCATAGCCTTCAACATTGATTTCGCTCAATATTTTATTTATTTTTCGGCCTGTACCACTTATATAAGCTTGTTCGCTACGTTGGCGAGCTTTGTAAACGAAATTGATTTCGTTTATATCGAAACGGCTATCATTACGATTAATTCCATAGCTTATTTTCCCTATATACCATGCGTTGTTCTCGTTGTAATACGAATAATTTATCCTCAAGTCTAGTGAGTTTACCGAAGTGATGATGGGATAATCCGTAGGTATTCTACTAAGAGAACTAAAACCATAATAAGAAATAGAGCCATCGGGATAATATACTTCAAAAAATCTTGGACCATTGGTGCTTGTACCTTTTGATATTACTTTTAAATTGGAAAAATTTTCTGTTTGGTATTCTGTGCCATCAGCACCGTAAACGCCAGTTTTTGCTATTAATCTTTGCCCATCTAACGCAAAGCGGTCTTTGTCGTCGAAATTTATACCACCTACAAAACCATCATGAAATTGGGTAGCAGCAATACGGGAAATAGATGATATACCTGAAACATTCCACCCATAACCTGCCAATCCATTGCCACCTTGGCTATTATAATTTAAGGCAACTTGTGGTACTACACCATTAATGCCTGGTGGTACGGCAATGGGAATGTTGTATGTAGCTGCACCAGTGGCTGATACGTCGATACTGCTGCTGGTGCGTCCAGCATCAATTGTGGCCGCTTGCTGTGCATAAGCACCAACTGCAAAAAATATTATGGAAATTATACTAAGTATTTTTGTTTTCATAAGCTAGGTTTGGATATAAGTTTTTTTAGCTGTTTTTATTGTTTCATTACTTTTAAATTTTCTTGCTTACCATCCGAATATATAACTCTTAGTACATACATGCCCGAGTTAAGGTTTAAAAAAGAGATGGTAGTTTCGGCTTGCTCAATACTGTATTCTTTATGATAAATGCGGGTGCCATTTGCAGAAAAAACATCAATTATTTTTAAGTAAGATTTATCGCCAGTATTCCATTTCAGATTCAATATTTCAGTTAACGGGTTTGGGTAGGCGTTAAATTGCCTAACATTTACGAGTGAATCTTTTGGGGGTGGTAAAAAGTTTTCTTGTCGCACTTCTGCTACTGTAGGATTGCAGTTTACACATATTATATTTCTATTAATTTGATTGCCTGCCTCATCATAATTAAAAGTTAGCTGTTTTTGCTGGGCATACGTATTACCTGCATATAATAAAGCTAAAACCAATGTAAACAGATGTAAAGTAGTGCGCATAAACTTAAGTTTAATGGTTAAGTAATAGGTTATCAACTTTATAATTTAGCTTTTTAATTTCTTCTTGTTGTTGTAGCATATAAAGTGTTAATTCCTCTATTTTTTTTATCAATACTTTGTTTATTTCCCCTAAGTTAATGCCATCTTTTTCAATCTCGCTAGCCGACGGTATTTCGGGCAGATGTTGATGCTTCTGAATATATTGTGCCAAATTTTCTATCGGCAATAAATTGTATTCTTTTGCAAAAACATAATCGGGCCAACCCGTAGTTTCAACTTTAACTTGTTTGGCTCTAATGTTTCCATTTACTGATAATGCTTCTTGTGGGTTGGTGGTGCCTATACCTACAAAACCGTTGCCAGTAATCCGCATTTTTTCTGTTTGACCTACGTCAAACCTAGCTTGGGTAAAAAATTGCAATCCATAAATATTTTGACCTGCACTTTGTGTAATCGTTCGTAACGAAGTACCAAAGTTATCAATGCCATTATTAACAATTGTTTGCCCAATCATCATTGCAGAAGTATTATCGATATTTGGTAAGTTTTTAACTAACACATTACCGTCTGTTACCTGTAATTTTGCAGAGGGTGAAGTAGTGCCTATGCCAACAAAGCCGTTATTTCTCCATATACTAGTACCAGGCAAACCCACATTTGGTTCGCCAAACCCGCCGTTGTAACCAATTTGCATTAACCCTTGTCCAACACGTATGTAATCTACCCTACTCCCAACATCGTGAAAACCTATTGTGGTAAAATCTCTAGCATTTAAAAATAAATTACAACCCGAAGTTGAGAAATTGGTAGTTGTTGGTGTATAATCTACCGCAAGGTTACCTAAACTTAAACCACCCGCAGCAGGTGCAGAAACATTGCCAATGGTTAGGCCACCGTCTATTTTAGTATTACCTAATCTTTCTAATACTACTTTAGACCAAGGGGCGGTTGCTACATTATTTGTTTTACGGAAAAATAAATCTTGATCAAAAAAACGACCCGAGAATTGCATTCTAAAATTGTTGTCAAGGGTAGTATGTCTTACATCTATTAAGTGCCACCAATCGTTAAATACGTTGCTAGGAAAATTTGATGGAGTAGATGTTTCAAAAAACCCTGATGTTGTTCCAGAACTTGCATCGTTTCGGCGTAACACTGCAAGTTGTGAAAAACTTTTTTGTGTAATAATAAGCAATAAAATAGTAAAGATTTTTTTCATGGTGTTTAAATTTAATTGTCATATAAAAGTAAAATATATATTTTAAAAAACAAATTTTTGGAAATAATTTTAAAAATAAATTTATATAACTTAAGTTATTCAAGTTGTTTAAGGTTGATAAGTTAAAATGAAATATGTTGTGTTTAATACCGATTAGCAAAATATATTCAATGTATGAGCACAATTTACTAGTAAAAACACCAAACTTTAATATTATTATAACCCTAAAAAAATTGCCTACCTGCGGTAAATTGTTACGTGTATAAGCTATTATTTTTGTTGGATTTCGTGGTTTAATTTTGTTTGTAAAAAATATTATGCCCTTATTATACTGCATAACGATATAATTTAGAATAATATGTGGGAATGCGAAAAAACTAATAGGTAAAAAATCCGAAACATTTTCCGTTTAAGCCTAAAAATATAATAAAGCTATATTTGGCAATAAAATTATTATAATTTACATTATTAAATGGAAAATAAAAAAATAGCATCCCACCTAAAACTGCTTTCGCAATTAATGGAACTGCACCACCAAAATCCATTTAAAATAAAAACCATTGCAAATAGCTACTTTAAAATAGATAAACTTCCCTTTAAATTAGCCGAAAAAAGTTTAGAAGAAATTGAAGCTATTGATGGTATTGGCAAAAGCATATCGGCCAAAATTTGGGAAATTATACAAACCCAAAAATTACAAGAACTCGAAGATATAATAGCCCAAACTCCTACTGGCGTTATAGAAATGCTTAATATCAAAGGTATTGGTCCTAAAAAAATAGCTATTATTTGGAATATTTTAGGTATTGATAGCATTGGCGAACTCTATTATGCTTGTAACGAGAACCGCTTAATTGAAGCTAAAGGTTTCGGTTTAAAAACACAAGAAGATATTAAACAAGCCATCGAATTTAAAATGGCTAACAACGGCAAGTTTTTGTACGCCAAAATCGAAAACCTAAACCAATATTATTTATCCCTATTGGGAGATTTAACAAGCGATACTCAAGTTTATGCAGCCGGCGAATTTAGACGTAAATGCGAAATTATTAATGAATTGGTGTATGTGATTGCTTCCGCAGATATTGCCCTGTTACACCAGCTAATTACAGCACTTCCCGATATTGAAATTACAGACAAGACCCCACAAAACATTGTATTTAAAGATATTAACAACACAACTATTAACCTTAAACTTTGCACACCCGAGGCATTGGTTACGCAATTATTTATAGCTACTGGCAGCCCTTCGCACATTTTAAAAATGAGCGAATTGGTTGATTTACAAAAAAATTATCCCACCGAAAAAGATATTTATACCCTTGCGGGGATGGCCTATATTGAACCCGAACTGCGAGAAGGCACCAACGAAATTGAAAAAGCACAACAAAACAATTTACCCATTTTAATAATACACAATGATTTAAAAGGCACTTTACATAACCATAGCAACTGGAGCGATGGCGTTAATTCGATAGAGGAAATGGCTATTTACTGCCGCAATGAGTTAAAGCTGGAATATTTAGGATTATGCGACCATTCCAAATCGGCGGTTTATGCAAAAGGTTTAAGCATTGAGCGAGTGTTGCTTCAACACCAAGAGATAGATAATTTAAATACAAAACTAGCACCGTTTAAAATATTTAAAGGCATTGAATCGGATATATTGGGCGATGGCAGTTTAGATTACCCCGACGAAATTTTATCTCGCTTTGATTTTATAGTCGCATCAGTTCATCAAAACCTAAAAATGGAGGAAGTTAAAGCCACCACAAGATTAATTAAAGCCATTGAAAACCCATTTACAACCATTTTAGGTCATCCAACGGGTAGGTTATTGTTAAGCCGAAAAGGCTACCCTATTGATTATAAAAAAGTAATTGATGCTTGCGCTAATAACAACGTTTCCATAGAAATAAACGCCAACCCATTACGCTTAGATTTAGACTGGCGGTGGCACCAATATGCTTTAGATAAAGGAGTTAAACTGTGTATAAATCCCGATGCACATCGATTAGAAGGTTTTTTAGATATGCACTACGGTATTAATATTGCTCGTAAAGGTGGGTTGGATAAACAAAATTGTTTAAATGCTTTTAGTTTAACCGAGATAATTGCATACTTTTCGGCAAAAAAACAAGGAGTAAAAATTTGAAACCAGCTTTAAAAATTCTCATTATTCGCTTTAGCGCAATGGGCGATATTATTTATACCACGCCTGTAATTCGTTGCTTAAAAAAGCAATTGCCAAATTGTGAAATACATTTTTTAACCAAGCCCAATTTTAAATATTTACTCGAACACAATCCTTACATAACCCATTTACACTTATTAAAACCCGAATTAAGTAAAACAATAAAAGAATTAAAAGCACACAATTTCCATTATATTATTGATTTACACAGCAGCATTCGGTCGGCTTTGGTAAAGTTTTGTTTGGGTGTTAAAGCAAGCACATACCAAAAACAAAGATTTAAAAAATGGTTGGCTATAAAATTTAAAATAAATAATGTTTTACCTACTCCCTTGGTTGATAGGTATTTAAAAACTGTGGAATTTTTGGGCGTTAAAAACGACCATGAGCCAATAGATTACTTTTTGCCTGAAAATAATTTTAATATTAAAGATTTTTTGCCAGCCAGTTTTTGCTCGGGTTACATTGCATTTGTTATTGGAGCTACCCATTTTACCAAGCGTATGCCCAATAGTAAAGTTATCAGTATTTTACAAAAAATTAATTTACCCGTAGTTTTGTTGGGTGGTAAAGATGTGGCAAAAAACGGATTAGAAATTGCAGCCATTTGTAAAAATGCTATTTCCCTTTGCGGGGATATTAACCTTAACCAATCGGTATTTTTGATAAAAAATGCCAGCAAAGTAATCGGTTTTGATACTGGCTTAACGCATATTTCCGAAGCTTTTGATAAACCTTTGGTAAGTATTTGGGGCAGCACCGTACCACAATTATTGGGTGTGCAGCCATATTTGGTAAGCCAACATTACGAAGCCGAGGTAGAATTGCCGTGTAGGCCATGTTCTAAATTCGGTTTAGCAGCTTGCCCTTTAGGACATTTTAATTGTATGTACACTATTGATGAACAACCTATTATAAATTTTTTAAACCAATGAAAAAGCAATTATTATTAATTCGCCATGCAAAATCGGAGTGGGGAAGTTTAGCGTTAAAAGATTTCGACCGTCCGTTAAACGCTCGAGGTTTTTCTAATGCACCCGAAATGGGTAAAAGATGGTTACAAAAAAATATTTTTATTGATGCTTTTGTATCAAGTCCAGCAATGCGGGCAATTACCACAGCAAAATTAATTGCTATTGAAATAGCTTTCGACACCGAAAAAATAATTAAAAACCCCAGTGTTTATCATGCTACCCAACAGCAATTACTTTCAGTAGTAAATAAATTTGATAACAATTTTAACTCCATAGCATTGGTTGGGCATAACCCTGGTTTATCTGAATTTGCAAATTATTTAACAAACTCCGATAACTATAACCTGCCTACTTGTGCTATGGTTTTAATAACTTTTGATACCGATAATTGGGATGAAGTGTCGGGTGGTACAGGCGAAGTATCGTGGGTCGATTATCCTAAAAACACACCCGAATTGGGTTAATTTATTTTTTAATTTTAACATGAACTGGCAGCCATACATTAAAGGTTTTAATGCTTATTTAAAATTAGAGCAATCGTTAGCCAAAAATTCGGTAGCTGCTTACTTAGCCGATGTAGATAAACTAATCCAATTTTTGGTAGCCACCAACTTACAAAAACAACCAAACGAAGTAAGCACACAAAATATTAAGGATTTTTTAGCTTGGGTAAACCAATTGGGCATGTTGGGCACTAGCCAAGCCCGAATGATTAGCGGCTTAAAAGCTTTTTTTAAATATTTGGTTTTGGAGGATGTGATAATTAGCAGCCCTTGCGAAAATATTGAAGCCCCACGCACCATTCGAAAACTTCCCGATGTATTAACTCTCAACGAAATTAATGAGTTAATAGATAGCCTCGACTTATCTCGTCCCGAAAACATACGGAACAAAGCCATGATGGAAGTAATGTATGGCTCGGGTTTACGGGTATCGGAGTTGGTAAACTTAAAATTATCTAATTACTTTAAAGAGCTGGAGTTTTTAAAAATTACGGGCAAAGGCAATAAAGAAAGGCTAGTTCCCATGGGTGCATCGGCAATAAAACACCTCGAAATTTATTTAACAAGCATCCGCCACAGCGTAAAAATAAAACCTGGTAATGCTGATTATATTTTTTTAAACCGCTTAGGCACTAAGCTAAGCCGCGTTATGGTTTTTATGATTATTAAAAATTTGGCCGCGGCCATAGGTCTCACTAAAACCATAAGTCCGCATACTTTTAGGCATTCGTTTGCTACCCATTTAATTGAAGGCGGGGCCGATTTAAGAGCTATACAAGAAATGCTAGGCCACGAAAGTATTACCACTACCGAAATTTATACCCACCTTGATAGTGCTTTTTTAAAACAAACTATTACTCAATTTCATCCCCGAAGTTGAGCCGAAATAATGCGGTGGTTGCCATTAATATCTTTAATTAAAGTGGCCGAAAAACCTTTATGTTCCAACATTTTTTGCGTCACCAATCCTAAATATTGGTTAATTTCAAAATATAGCTTGCCTTGGGGCGATAAATTTGTAAGCGCAAAATCACTTATACAATCATAAAATATTAAAGGATTTTCATCGGGTACAAATAAGGCTAAATGTGGTTCAAAATCTAACACTTGCGAACTCATTGTAGCTTTTTCGGTATGGGTTACGTAGGGCGGATTGCTTACAATAATATCGTATTTTGGGTAGTTTTTGGGTTGTAAATTTAAAGCATCGGCTAGGGTAAAACCAATATTTACCTTATTTAGCTTGGCATTTTGCTTGGCTAAAGTTATCGCATTTTCATCAATATCGAAACCAAAAACATTAGTTAATGGCAGTTTTTTTTGCAACGTAATAGCTATACAACCACTTCCAGTACCTATATCTAAAATAGAAATAGGCTGGTTTTTATTTTCACCAATTATTAAATGTACCAACTCCTCGGTTTCGGGGCGTGGTATGAGTGTATTTTTATTAACACTAAACTTTAAGCCGTAAAATATAGTTTCTCCTAAAACGTATTGTATGGGTTTCCCCGATTTTAGTTGGGATAAAATGTTTAGATAAAACTCGTCGCTTTTACCCTCGCCTTTGCTTTCTATAATCCATTTTAACAATACCGTAATTTCATCTTGACTATATAAATGGATTAATTGTAGGTAATATAGCGTTGTAGAAATCATTTACAATGGTAACAATTGTGAAAATTAAAATTAGCGTAAAGCGATAAATAAAATTATTTTTTTAAAAGATTTAGAAATTTATCTTTATAGCACAAAATGACACCCGAAAACTTTATGCAAAGAGCCATTAATTTGGCAAAATTAGGCGCAGGGAACGTTAGCCCTAACCCCATGGTGGGTGCGGTTATAGTTTTTCAAAATCGCATTATTGGCGAAGGCTATCACCAAAAATATGGGCAAGCACATGCCGAAGTAAATGCTATAAACGATGCACTGGCTAAATACCCTAGTGCTTTGGAGTTACTACAACAAAGCACTTTATATGTAAGTTTAGAACCTTGTAGCCATTTCGGCAAAACACCACCTTGCGCCCACTTAATTGTAAAATACAAAATACCAAATGTGGTAATTGGCTGCACCGATTTTAACCCTGTTGTTAGTGGTAATGGAATAAAAATTTTAAAAGATGCGGGTATTAATGTTTTGGTAGGAGTTTTAGCGGTGGAATGTTTGGCGTTAAATAAAAGATTTTTTACATCAATAACCAAGCAACGTCCGTATATTATTTTAAAATGGGCACAAACAGCCGATGGTTTTTTTGCCCCCGAAAATGGTATGCAATATTGGATAACATCGGCCCCAGCCAAAGCTTTGGTACACCAGTGGCGGGCAACAGAAGATTGCGTTTTGGTAGGTTCGCACACTGCCAAAATAGATAATCCACAACTTAATGTACGCTTAGTAGCAGGCCGAAATCCTAAACGAGCAGTTATAGATAGGGAATTAACACTCCCCGAAAATTTATTTTTATTGGATAGTAGCCAAGAAACTTTTGTATTTAACACCCAAAAAACCACCACCGTAGGCATTACCAAATACATAGCGATTGAGGAATTTGACTATTTATTACCACAGTATATTTTGTACCAACTGTACCTAAACGATGTACAATCATTAATTATTGAAGGTGGGATAAAAGTATTACAAAGCTTTATAGATGCTGGCTTATGGGACGAAGCCCGCATATTTACAGGCCCTCAAAATTTATTAAGCGGCATAAAAGCTCCTCAAATTGAAGGTAAAACCATTTCGGTTGATAGCATTGGGGTTGATAAATTAAAAATTGTGATGGCGGTGTAGGAATAGAATTTTTAATAGTTTGAGTTGTGTTTATCTCAGTTAATCCTACTTGGTAATAAATAGATTAGGATTGTTGATAGGACATAAAATATAATATTAGGGTAATAAAATAATCGCAGGGTCTTCTGTGAGAGACACTGCTTGGTCGAAAATTTTTTCTATGCTTAGTTTTTTCAAAACGATGATAAGCTGCACTAAAATCTGTTTATAGTAACAAAAGTAAAAAATCAATGTAAGTTAATTGCTTAGTCATTTTTAGTTTGCTTTCCATTATATTTTTAAACGTAGCATAATTAGTGGGTTTGCCAGTAAAGGGTTGGCTTAAATTGTTTGAGGGTACACCAGCGGTAACTTTGGTAGCAAACCAAGTAATATGTTGCGAAGGTAGGGCTATACCTAAAATCATGCCTGGTAAGCCACTAAAACTTTCTGGCCCACTTGCACACATAATTTCCTCGGCATAAAAAGCCACCACATAAATAGAATCCATAAAAATGGCAGTGGCTCTTTTGCAATTATATCCCGCTATGTTGCGTACTTCATCTGTAATTTTCCAGTTTATGTTTCTTAGGCTATCTTTAATTAAATAACTTTTACCATAAATGTTTTTTTGAGCAACCCTGTTTTGACTTACAAAATCGGTAAAAACTGTATTGCTTTGCTTTGCCACTGTAAAATCAATCAAATCGTTTTTTTCGAAGCTGGTTGCATTAGGTTGGTATAATGAAGCGTTTTCTGTGAAAAATAAAGTGCTTTGTAAAGTAATAAATTGGCCTTCGTTTTTTATGTAATTATCATAAGCCGGTTGCATATAACTTTCATTTTGGCTATTAATTCGTTTTTTTAAAATAGCGAATTTGTTTATTTTTTTCTCGAATACGATAGTTCCACTTTTTAAAAAGCTGGAATTTTGAGCGTATACATTAAAGCATATAAATAGTAAAGCAAAACAATTGATTATAATTTTTCTCATAACATTTCTATATTGTTTTGTGTGTTCCCCATTTTGTTTAAATTCCATACTAACGAAAACATAAAAAATCTACGGATGGTTGAAAATTGCTGTTGTTGCAACATATTATTTGATGAGCTACGGGAAAAGCCTATATTTTGATTTAATATATCATTAGCTTTAAGCAAACAATTAAGGCTTTGGGTTTTAAACAAATTTTTATTGATGGAAGCATTTAATATTAAACGATTAAAATTACTGCCAAATGCTTGAGTTTTTTGAATATATTGATAATTTACATCTGTATTAAAAGAAATATTTTTCGGAAAATTATATTTAAAATTTGCTTCAGAACCAAAACCCCAACCATTGTTATTTATTTGTTTTTGTAAAGACGATACCATAACGTTGTAATTTGGTACAAGGATTACAGCAAAATTATACTTCCTGTTACTATATTGCATTAGAGAAAAATTTGCTCCTAAAGTATTTGTTTTAATTTGGTTTATTTGGTTATTGATAACACTATAAAAGGTATTACCTTGGTTCGATAAACCAAAGCCTAAATTTAGATTGTTGTTAAACATTTTTTGAAACCCGGCATAAATTGAAAAATTTACAGGTATTTTATTACTCAAGTTAGCTGTAAATAAGGCACTTTTTCCTACACTATCTGTAGTTGTTTGGTTAACAATTGGGTTGTTAGTAAACGTATAACTACCATTCATATCGAAACCCAAATTGTTTGAATTTTTAAACGATTTGTATTCAAAATTAAATTTATTGCTAAACGAGGGTTTTAAATTAGGGTTACCTGTAAAAATGTTCAAAGGATCAATATTTACCGCTATGGGTTGTAATTGTGTTAAAGTAGGTAGGTTGTTATTGCCATTATAGTTAATTTTAAATTGCTTTTGGGAGTTAAAATTATATTGGTAATATAATTTGGGATTCCAATTGGTAAAATTTCTTTTGAAAGATAAGTTACTAAAAAGGTCTTGTTGGTTTAATTTATTTAAACTAACATCTGTACCAAAATTAATATCATTTTTACCTTTGTTTAAATATAGTATTACACCAGCCTGATTTACAGTTTGCTGGTTATTAAAACTGTTGCTGAATAAAGTATCTAATAAAGTGTACTGCCCGCTATTGGTAGCGTTAAAAGATTTTGTGCTGGCCTTATTGCCTAATACCGAATATCCAAGGTTTAGTTTTACGGTTACATTCTTAAACAAAGGCTCGGTATAGCTAATATTAGTATTTAAAACATTATTGTTGATATTGTTTTTTTTTGCCTGATTTACAAAATCTATATTGTTTATGTTTCCTTGGTCATCATAAAATTCGTTACGGGCTTTTAAAATACCATCCGAACTAGTTTGATTTGCCAAATTTTCTAACATCAATGAAATGGTACGCCCTTGTTTCCGAAATTTTTTACCTAAATAAGCACTAATATTATATGCTTTTTTATCAACAGAATCGCTTAAACTGCGGCTGCTTTTGTTTAAATTGGCACCATCCTGATTAGTGCTTAAGGCATTGAACGATTCGGTGTTATCGCCTTTTTTTAAAAATCCATTAAACTTTAAATTTAAAGTAGTATTGGTATCTATTTTTGATTCGTATATCGTATTAACACTTTGTCCGTATATAAGTGAGTTAAAGTTTTCATTAGAATTATTGTTTATAATACCATTTTGTAAATTATTTTGCGATAAATTATCCCTTACACCATCAACAGCTAAAGAATTCATTTTAAAATTTAGATTAATGGCCTCTTTTTTATCTCTCCATTTGGTATCGAAATGTACACCACCATTATGGGCAATGGGTATGCCTTGTCCGTTATAATTATCAGTATTATTATCGTCGGCTATTTGCAGCATGTTGTTTTCTCCAAATTGTGTTGATCCCGAACCGTAGGTTGCGTTATCTTGAAAGCCCAAACCCAAACTACCATTATTGCTGCTTGTTGCAAAAGCGGCCAGCTTGTTATTTTTTTTAAAACTGTTAAGCATAGCTTGACTATCGTAGAATTTTTTTGTGCCTATGCCTGCCTGTGCTTTCCCAAAGTAGCCAATTTTTTTATCTTGTTGTAATATAATATCTAGCGTTTTAACGCTTTTACCATCTTCAAGTCCAGTAAATTCGGCTTGTGTACTTTTTTTATCATACAATTGTACTTTATCCACCATATCGCCCCTAATATTTTTGGTAATTAGGGTAGGGTCGTTACCAAAAAATTCTTCACCATCTAATAATACTTTATTAACTTGCTTCCCATTTGCGGTAATGGCACCTTTACCATCAATTTGTATTCCAGGCAATTGCTTTAACAAATCCTCAACATTAGCGTTAGGTTCAATCACAAAACTTCTTGCATTAAATTCGGTTGTATCGCCTTTAATTTTTATTGCTAAAGCTTTACCTTTTACAATCACTTCGTTTAGCAATCTGGCTTTTAAGGGTAAATTAATTATACCAAAATCATGATTAGGCTTTTTATCATCAAGCTTAAAATACGCTATATAATCAATATAATCAGGATAGGTAATTTTTAATATAAGTTTTCCAGACTTAAGATTATTTACCAGAAATGTACCATCGGGCTTCACTCGAGCATGCCTCAATAAAGTAGAATCTGCTGCATTGAGTATAATAACAGTTGCATTACCTAATTTTTTATTAAAGACAGAATCAGCAACATAACCATTTATTGTATAGTTGTTTTGTGCTAATATATTTGCAGATATAAATAATAAAAAAAAGAGTAAAGTTGTGGTTTTACCTATAACTTCTTGATGTAATTGGTTTATTTTCTCTAAAATTTTACTCAAAAAATGATTATTAGCACTACTTTCAGACGTTTCTTCTATAATCTCACTTTCCAACTTATTATTAATAAACTGTCGCACAAGTCTTTCTTCTATTTCTAGTATTTCAACTAATTTGGAAAATTTACAAAGCGGTATTTTACCATGGTCATTTTCCCAACTGGAATAAGTAGGCTTGCTAACAAATGACCTATTAGCTACTTGCTGTTGTGTTAATAATTTTTGGGTTCTTAAAGATTTTAGTAAGTAATTAGTGTGTATAATATTACCCATATTAAAATATTTTTTAAAATTTATAACTTTTCACAATCTTACATAAAATCAAATACTAAAAAATAAAGAAAATTTATTCCCCATTAGTTTAATTATATTCATAAAATTTAAAATGATAAATTTTTTTCGCCAATTATTTTATAAACATAAAAACAAATTGTTTTTTTTTGTCAAAATCAACTTGAGAAAATGTATTTTATTTTATCTATTTTCATTTTTTTTAAAACATTCACATGCCTTCATGTCCATTAAAAACAGAAGTAGCTTTAATGCTATTGAAATTAAGAACCAAATATGGATACAGCCAAGTTTACATTGCCGACTGTTTAGGTTTAAGCCGCAACGCTTATTTAAATTGGGAAAATGGTAACGTAGATTTTAAATTATCGCAATAATATAAAATTTGCGATTGTTATAATATTGATTTGGCAGAGTTAATGAAAAATACCCCTCCCTCAGAAATTAAGCTAAAATTGATAATTGGCGTATTATTATTATACTTTAGCCAATTGTTTTTAGCAGAAAACCCTCGTTAAACTCCCGCAGATAATTATTCTAAGCATTGTTAACAAAAACTATTCACAATAATGTTGAATTGAAGCATTATTTATTTAATTTGAAATTAAATAACATTGGATTCAAAAAATAAACGCAAGGTTCTCTTATTGATAGGACATAAAATAAAACATTAGGGTAATAAAATAATCGCAGGGTCTTCTGTGAGAGGTCCTGCTTGGACAAAAACGCAGGGTCCTCTGTGAGAGACCCTGCTTAGACAAAAACGCAGAGTCCTTTGAGAGATCCTGCTTGGACAAAGACGCAGGGTCCTTTGAGAGATCCTGCTTGGACGATAGCTGTGTGAAAACCCTTATCGCTCCTTAACCACATTATCCGCTGCCTTTTCTTGCTTCCTAAAATACCTCCGAAAAAGAAAACTGTGCTTGGTTGCATCCATAATATCGCTAAAGCCATTTGTGCCTTGTTTTAGGTTGTACAAACTTTCTTTAAAGTTTTGGGTAATTATAGAATCACGCAATAGGGCCGAAATTGGACCTTTGCCTTGGTTTAAATCGTAATCCAACTGGTCAACAGTATTCGCTAATTTTGCCGTTATCTTTTTAGCGTTATTTCCTGTCATCCGGATATCCGCGACAGCGTTTTTAAGGTTTGATGTGAGCAAGGTATCGTTCAGTAGAACGCCCGCAGCTCCCTTTCCTTTTCTAATGTTAACGACAATGCTGTTAAGTCCATAACTCATATTATTAACATTTTTTGTCGCCATGTTGATTTCGTCGAGAGATGATTTTATGCTTTTTCCGATGGTAGCATCGTTCAGCAAACTGAAAAGCTCACTGGTATCCAAACTCAGTACAGTTTTTTTTAAGGCCTTGGCAATTGCGGCAACATCGTCGTTAGTTTTAGAGAGCGTTTTCATCATTTCCTCGGTGCTTACCAGTTTTTGCGAACGCAACATATCGCCACGCGTTACATTTGCACTTGCTTGGCTGGCAGGTTCAATATTGATTACTTTATTACCCATTAAACCTTCGGTTCCTATGGCGGCCATCGCATTTTTCTTGATAAAAGGCTGAATTTTGCTACCAATTTGCATAGTGACTTCAATCACGGTATCACCAAGCATGTCAATTTTTTTTACAGTTCCAGCTTGAATACCAGAAAAAAGCACATTATTACCTTCCATTAATCCACTGAGGTTACTAAAACGGGCTTTAATTTCAAAATCTCTTCCAAAAATGTTCCCGCTTTGCCCAATCATGTAAAAAGCGCCAACCAAACCCAGCAAGCCAGCCATTACAAATAGCCCTAATTTTATGTTGTTTCCTTCTGTTTTTGCCATAACGCTATTGAAAAAATTGTCTAATTTTTGGATCGTCCGAGCTTTCCAGCTTTTTAAAAGTCCCATCCGCATAACATTTACCCTCCAACAGTATAACCACACGGTCTGCAATGTTTTTTACGCAATTCATATCATGAGAAATAATGATGGATGAGGTCTTAAATTTCTTTTGCAACGTAAGGATCAGCTGATCAATCTCCCTTGCGGTAATGGGATCTAGTCCAGTTGTGGGTTCGTCATAAAGTATAATTTCTGGCTTTAAAATCAGTGTTCGGGCTAGGGCAACGCGTTTAAGCATCCCACCAGAAAGTTCTGCCGGCATCATGTCCATGGTATGCTCAAGTCCCACATTTTCAAGTGCTTCTTTTACCATTTTCAAAACTTCATCATCGTTTAAATCTGTCCAATGCCTGCGTACGGGGAATTCTAGGTTTTCTCTTACAGTCATGGAATCATAAATGGCGTTGGCCTGAAAAAGGAAACCGATTTTCTTTCTGGCTTCTGCCAATTCGTCCTCATCCAAGCCGGTAACTTCCTTTCCCAACACTTTGATACTACCCTTATCAGGATTTAAAAGTCCGATAATACATTTGATCAACACGGATTTACCAGCACCAGATTTACCGAGTACCACCACGTTTTCTTCCCTTTGAACGCTCAACGAAAAACCTTCTAAAATTTTTGTTTTACCAAACGCTTTGTACAGGTTTTTCATTACTATTACGGCATCGTTTTTTGCTTGCGCTTTTGACGGAGTTGTTTTTGTTGCTACTTCCATAAGCGTTAGCTAAAACCTAATAAATTGCTGAGTTGAACGGTTAGTAAATCAATAACGAAAATTAAAACTGAGGAAAGTACCACCGCAGAATTAGCCGAATTACCTACTCCACGTGTACCTTTTGTGGAGTTGAAACCTTTGTAGCAACCAATAATACCAACTGCAAAACCAAAGAAAACAGTTTTAATTACTGCCGGTATAATATCGCCATAGCTTAAACTTTCAAACACCTGCAAAAAAAAGAATTTGATGTTGGTTACCGATTTAATATTGACACCAACGTAAGCCCCAAAAAGCATAACAGCATCGGCAAATATGGTAAGTACGGGCAACATCAAACTGGTAGCAAGCACTCGGGTAGCAACCAAATATTTGAAGGGATTTGTACCGCTAACCTCCATAGAATCAATTTGTTCTGTAACCTTCATAGAACCCAGTTCTGCACCAATGCTACTTGCAATTTTGCCTGCAAAAATGAGTGCCGTAATGATTGGACCGATCTCCCTAACAATAGCAATACCTACCATAACTGGCAATTCTGATTGTACCCCATAGGTAACCAAAGACGGCCGAAGCTGCATGGTAAGTACCAAACCCATAATAAAACCGGTTAGCCCCACCAAGGGTAACGACTTATAACCAACAATATAGCATTGCGCCAAAAGTTCCTTAACCTCAAACTTTGGTTTAAGTCCGTGAGAAAAAAACCGACCAGCAAACCGAGAAATCTTTCCAGTCTCGTCCAAAAAATCTTTGATGTTTGAGACGATATACATTTTTAGCCGATTTTTAGTTTTTTTACAGATGAAATTATCGCTCCTGTTCGCTTACAAAAGTCTCCTATTTTTGGCGGTAAACCATTACAGAATTCTTTCGGAAAGTTACAGAATTCACGGTTTTTTTGAGGGATTTTTTGACAGGTTTTTAAGGCTGATAGCGGAGGTGTCTTGTCATGAGATGAGTTTACAATAAAAGTAGACGAAATGAAAGAAGCACAGAGTCATCTGCGTGATACCCTGCTTGGACTAAACCACTTTCTACTAACTATTTCTGCTACCCACTACCTATTTAAAACTCCGAAGTTTCGTGAAAAACAATATGCTCGTACTGGCGCTTGGTGTAATCTAAATCCCAAGGGCTGGTGGTAAACAATACGGGACGGTTTTCTTTATCAAAACCCACTTTGGCGTGGTTTCGCTGTATAAATTCGTTTAGTTTTATAGCATCAGCGCAGGTAAACCAATGTGCTTTGGTAAAATTTAAGTGCCTAAAAATACACGATGCGCCGTACTCTTGCAGCAACCTAAACTGTATAACTTCAAATTGTAGCTCGCCCACGGTACCAATAATTTTTCGGTTACCCGGATTTTGGATAAACAACTGTGCAACGCCCTCATCGGTTAATTGCTGAATACCTTTTTCCAATTGTTTGGTTTTCATGGGGTCGGTATTTTCAATTTCTTTAAAAATTTCGGGCGAAAAACTGGGGATGCCTACAAACTTAATATCTTCGCCCGAAGTAATTGTATCGCCAATTTTAAAGTTTCCCGAATCGTATAAACCTACCACATCGCCAGGCCAAGCTTCGTCAATTACACTTTTGGTGTTGGCCATAAAACTGGTTGGCGATGCAAAACGGAGTTTCTTTTGCGTACGGGTATTTTTATAAAAAACATTGCGTTCAAACTTGCCCGAGCATATTCGGCAAAATGCAATTCTATCTCGGTGGTTAGGGTCTAAATTGGCGTGTATTTTAAATACAAAACCAGTAAAATTATTTTCGGTAGGAGTTACCACACGTTCTAACGTAGAACGTGGCTGAGGGTCGGGTGCTATGCGCACAAAAGTATCTAATAGCTCTTTAACCCCAAAATTATTAATGGCACTGCCAAAAAATACGGGAGCCAAATAACCTTCTTTGTACAAGGTTTCGTTAAATGGTTCGTAAAAGCTTTCAATCAGTTCAATATCTTCACGCAGCTTACTAGCTAATTTATCGCCTACAATTTTATCTAATTGAGCATCTGCTAAAGATTTTATTTCTACAACATCATCTTCGATATGTTTTTTATTGGCGCTAAAAAGGCTTAGGGTATCATTGAAAATATTAAAAACACCTTTAAAAGTGCTTCCAATACCAATAGGCCAACTTAAAGGGCGGGTACTTATGTTAAGTTCGGTTTCAAGTTCGTCTAACAAATCGAAAGGGTTTTGCCCTTCTCTGTCCATTTTATTGATAAAAATAATTACTGGTGTGTTGCGCATACGGCAAACTTGCATGAGTTTACGGGTTTGTTCTTCCACACCTTTTACGCAATCAACCACTAAAATAACCGAATCTACGGCGGTTAAAGTGCGGTAAGTATCCTCTGCAAAGTCTTTATGGCCTGGTGTATCTAGTATATTAACTTTAAAATCTTGGTAATCGAAACCCATAACCGAAGTTGCCACAGATATACCACGTTGTTTCTCAATTTCCATAAAATCGGAAGTGGCGGTTTTTTCAATTTTGTTCCGTTTTACCGAGCCAGCAGTTTGTATAGCACCGCCAAAAAGCAGTAGTTTTTCTGTTAAGGTAGTTTTGCCAGCATCGGGGTGGCTAATAATACCAAAGGTTCTTCTTTTTTCGATTTCGGTTTGTAAACTCATTGCTTAAAACGGTTTTATCATAAAAAAAGCCTTTCAGTTATAACCGAAAGGCTTTATGTGGTCGCATTTGGATTCGAACCAAAGACCTACTGCTTAGAAGGCAGTTGCTCTATCCAGCTGAGCTATGCAACCATTTTAAAAAATTAAAGCTCCCTTTGTTGGGGAGCTTTAGTCGGGGTGGCAGGATTCGAACCTACGACCTCCACATCCCAAATGTGGCGCGATACCGGGCTACGCTACACCCCGAAGTGTTATTGTTATGGGATTGCAAAAGTATGATTATAATTGGTGTAAGCAAAATTATTTTTAAATTTTTTATTAGATGAAGATTGGTAAGATGTAACAAAAAGAAGGGATTGAAATATAGGTAGGTTAGGAGTAGAAAAATAGTTTAGGTTGGGTGTTGTGAGAGAGGGTAAATTTTGTTAGGTTTTTATTTTTATGAAGAGGATAAGAAATTCATTTTTGAGTTTTTACAATTTGAATAGGTGTAAGTAAATCTACCACTAACCCTGAGTTACCTAAACGCGATAGGAGTGAAAAGCCCGAAGTGTGGTGGCTAGTGTGGCATGGGCGGACTTGTAACGGATAGCGGGGCTAGCTTTTGTGTTGAATTACTAGCCTTGCTTTTTCAAAAAATATTTTTTCTATTGGATAAAATTGGTTTATGAAATGGTTTTAAACCCAATATAAGGGTGTAAACATTCGGGGATATTTATTCCGCTTGGAGTTTGGAAGTTTTCTAAAATGGCGGCAACAATGCGTGGAAGGGCTAATGCACTGCCGTTTAAGGTGTGTGCAAGTTGAGTTTTACCTTCGGTGGTTTTGTACCTTAGTTTTAATCGGTTGCTTTGAAATGTTTCGAAATTAGAAACTGAAGATACTTCGAGCCAGCGTTTTTGTGCGGCACTGTAAACTTCCATATCGTAAGTAAGTGCGGATGCAAAACTCATGTCGCCTCCACAAAGCCTTAATACACGGTATTGTAAGCCTAATTTTTGCAATAAACTTTGAACGTGAAGGCTCATTTCTTCTAGTAATTGATACGAATTTTGAGGTTGTGCTATTTGTACAATTTCAACTTTATCAAATTGGTGTAAGCGATTTAATCCTCGAACGTGGGCGCCATACGAGCCAGCTTCGCGGCGAAAACAGGGCGTGTAACCACAATTTTTAATGGGTAACTCGTTGTGAGTGAGCAATACATCTCTGTATAAATTAGTTATAGGCACTTCGGCCGTGGGTATTAAATATAAATTGTCTACTTCACAAAAATACATTTGGCCTTCTTTATCGGGTAATTGGCCAGTGCCAAAACCTGATGCTTCGTTTATTAATAGTGGCAACATTAATTCTTCGTACCCAGCGTTTTCGGCTTCGGCTAAAAAGAAATTAATGAGTGCTCGCTGTAATTTCGCCCCTTTGCCTTTGTAAACAGGAAAGCCGGCACCCGTAATTTTTACGCCTAATTCGAAATCGATAAGATTATATTTGGTTGCTATTTCCCAATGGGGGAGGGCGTTTTCGGGCAAATTTGGTAAATCGCCATAGCTTAAAACTACTTCGTTATCGTCGGGCGATTTACCTTTTGGTACGCTAGTATGTGGTAAGTTGGGAATTAAAACTAATTTTTGGTGTAAAGCATGTTCGGTTTCGGTAATATTATTTAGTAAATTTTTACTATTTTCTTTGACAATTATGGTATTGTTTTTAAGTATTTCGGCTTCGGTATAGTTACCAGTTTTTATTAAAAGTCCTACTTGTTTGGCTGCTGCATTGGCAGTTGCTTGCAAAGTTTCGACTTCGAGTTGCATTGTTTTTCGGCTATCATCTAACGCTAAAATTTCATCGATTAAATGTGTTTGTGAAAAGTTTTTAATACTTAAACGTTCTAAAACTAAATTTTTATTTTCGCGGATATAACTAACTTGCAACATTTATTATGGGTTTTAGGCAAATGTATAAAAATTTATTTTTTTTTGTTGGCTAAGGCCAACTGATTTAGTTGTTTTGAATATAGAATTTTAATTAAAAAACTTTAAAGGTTTAGCTTGAGTAAAAAAAATGACTGGAAAACTATATGTAGTACCTACACCAATTGGAAATTTAGAAGATATTACTTTAAGAGCCATTAGAGTTTTAAAAGAAGTAGATGTGATATTGGCTGAAGATACCCGAACTTCGGCACCATTGCTGAGGCATTATGGTATTGACAAAAAAGTTTACGCTCACCACCAACACAATGAACATAAAGCAGTTAACGAAATTATTAGGTTTTTAAACGAAGGGCAAAATATTGCTTTAATATCTGATGCGGGAACACCTGCCATTAGCGACCCTGGTTTTTTATTGGTAAGAGCTGTTATAAAAGCTGGGCTGGCTATTGAATGTTTGCCTGGAGCTACGGCTTTTGTACCTGCCTTGGTAAATTCGGGTTTACCTAACGATAGGTTTTGTTTTGAGGGATTTTTACCTGTTAAAAAAGGCAGACAAACCCGTATGAAAGAATTGGTAAACGAAAGCCGAACGATGATTTTTTACGAATCGCCACACCGATTGTTAAAAACTTTGGAAGAGTTTAAACTATATTTTGGTGAAGAAAGACAAATAAGTGTATCGCGTGAGCTAACAAAAATGTTCGAAGAAAATGTGAGAGGTACTGTTGGTGAAATAATTTCGCATTATGAAAACAATATATTAAAAGGAGAATTTGTTATTTGCGTAGCTGGTATTTAACCATTAATTTAATGAAAAAACAACTTTATCTATCCTTACTATCGGCATTTTTGTTGTGGTTATCATGGCCACCAACGCCTTACACTTCTTTATTACTTTTAGTAGCATTTGTACCTTTGTTGATTGTGGTTGATAATATTCAACTATCGGCGCAAGCCAAAAAAGGGAAAGCTGTTTTTAAAATCGCTGGATTAGCTTTTTTAATTTGGAACACAGCCTCTATATATTGGGTTTTTAATTCGTTAAATGCAGTAATGCCCACTTTAGTTGCGTGTGCACTGGCATTAATTCCGTTTGGTTTGGCAGCATTGTTAATGACGTTGTGCTTTGTATTTTATTTTAAAATTAAACAAAAGGTTAATTCGACCCTATCGTACATTTTTTTAATTGGATTTTGGGTTTGCTACGAATATTTGCACCAAAGTTGGGATTTAAAATTCCCTTGGATGACATTAGGGAATGGGTTCGCTAGTTTTCATGAAATTATACAGTGGTATGCGTACACGGGTGTATATGGTGGAACAGTATGGATTTTGGTAAGTAATATTTTATTTTTCAGGTTTTGGTTGCTATTGCAAGATAAAAAGCAAGTATTGAAACTACCTAAAATTAAACTAATAGCCATTATTTCAGTTTGGATATTATTTCCCATAGCAAGCTCTTTGTATATATATAATACTTATAATGAAAATATTAATCCATCAAATGTTGTAATTGTACAACCTAATATCGACCCATATTTAAAATACGGTGGCTTAACTGCCGAACAACAACTTAGCAAATTAATAACTTTAAGCCTGCAAGAAACAAAAACAAATACCGAGTTTTTTATTTGGCCCGAAACCGCTTTAACTGGTTTAACCTATGAGCAAGATTTTAGAAACACGAGTAATTACATTACTATTAAAAAATTTTTAAAACCCTATAAAAACGCAACTTTAATTACGGGTGCCGAAACCTTTTTAAGTTACAATACCGCACAAACGTCATCGGCTAATTATGATAAGGCAAATAATATTTATTTCGATATTTTTAACTCGGCGGTAGCCATAGAAAATAGCGAGAGGCTACAATTTTATCATAAATCGAAACTAGTGCCAGGGGTCGAAAAAATGCCTTTTGCAAGCGCTTTATCGTTTTTAAAACCCGCATTCGAAAAATTTGGAGGTACTACAGGTGGTTATGGTTACCAGCAACAGCCCAATAATTTATATACACAAAGCGGAATTGGTGTGGCACCTGTAATATGTTACGAATCTATTTGGGGAAATTGGGTAGCGCAATATATTAAACAGGGTGGGCAATTTATTGCCATAATAACCAACGATGCTTGGTGGGGAAATACATCGGGCAAAAACCAACATTTGCAGTATGCTAAACTTAGGGCTATTGAGAACCGTAGGTGGGTGGTTAGGTCGGCTAACACAGGCTTATCAGCTACTATAAACCAAAGGGGCGATATTGTGCAACAAACTAAATGGTGGCAGCCAGCAGTTTTAAATCAAAACATTAACTTAAATAGTGAGCTTACATTTTACACCCAATACCCAGATTTAATTGTGTATCCTTTTATTTTATTTGGTTTATTGGGATTAATATATTTGTGTTACATTAAAATAAAAAAACAAGGATAATATTAATAGGTTTATAAATGTGCAATGCAAAATTGTTACATACCATCTAAAAATTTTATATTTGCAACAAATGCAACAAAAAGTTACTCCGTACCAAAATACTAACGATACCAAAACCGAACAAGTAGCTAATATGTTTAATAACATATCGCCTACTTACGATTTTTTAAATCATTTTTTATCATTAGGTGTTGATATTATTTGGCGCAAAAAAGCCATTAAACAACTCTTAAAAGACAATCCAAAATACATTTTAGATATTGCCACAGGTACAGGTGATTTTGCCTTTGAGGCGATAAAAATATTAAATCCTGAAAAGATTATTGGTATTGATATTTCGGCTGGAATGCTAGCTGTGGCTGATAAAAAAATAATAGAAAGGCAAAAATCGGCAATTTTTGAAGTACAAATGGGCGACTCCGAAAACCTGATATTCGAAACCAACACCTTTGATGCTGCCACGGTAGCTTATGGAGTACGTAATTTCGATAATTTATTAAAAGGCCTATCAGAAATTAACAGGGTATTAAAAAAAGGTGGAAAATTGGTGGTTTTAGAGTTTAGTAAACCCAAAGCATTTCCTATAAAACAGCTATACACTTTTTATTTTAAGCATATAACGCCAACTATTGGTAAACTATTTTCAAAAGATAAAGGTGCTTACACTTATTTACCAGCGTCGGTAGAAGCATTTCCCGATGGCGATAATTTTTTATTAATTATGAAAGATGCTGGCTTTAAAGATACCAAATGTACACCTTTAGCGTTTGGCATTTGTTCAATTTATACTGGCGTTAAATGATTAAATTTAAAATTTTACTTACAATTATTATACTATTTATTACGGGTAATATATTTGCACAAGGTAATTTTGGTGGAGGCGTTGATGATGAAAATATCCATTTTGGATTTACGTTCCAATACATTTCTTCCGAATATAAAATTGTTAGAAAAAACAATTGGCAAGATGCCCACATAGATGCGGATAACACATTATTAAGCAATACAGGAGAATTGAAAAGTATCCGTTCTATAAGTAATCCAGGTTTTGGAATTGGCTTTGTAGCCAACGTACTCTTAACTAAAAACTTAGATTTTAGATTTACACCCACCCTAGCTTTTACCGATAGAATTGTTGATTATGAATTTAAAAATGCCAAATCGTTTGAACAACTGGGCATAATATCGCCCGATGGCTTTACACGCCGTGTGGTTTCGGCGGTTATGATGGAATTTCCAGTGGGTTTTAAATTAAAATCCGAAAGACGAAATAATTTTAGGGCTTACATTTTAGGTGGGATGAAGTATGCAACAAATATTTCATCGATTAAGAAAGATGATGATGAAATATTAGGTGCCGAGTTTAAGTTTCTAAAAAATAATAGAGATATAATTTCCTATGAGGCTGGTATAGGTTTCGATTTGTATTTTGAGTTTTTTAAACTTTCACCAGAAATAAAAATTAGCAATTCAATAAATAGTGTTTTAAGAAGAGATAATACTCCTTATGCAAACCCAATAGAAAAAATGTATCTGAGAAACTTTCAGTTTAGTTTGTTCTTCGAGTAAATATCCAAAATAAATCAATGCCAAAAAAATATGCCTAAAATTGTTTTAATTACAGGAGCTACATCGGGCATAGGTTTAGCTTGTGCACATATTTTTGCTAAAAATAATTACCATATTATTATTACTGGCCGACGAAACGAAAGACTGATTGCGTTAAAAGAAAACTTAGAAAACGAATTCGAAGTAAAAGTTTTAGTTTTAAATTTTGATGTAAGCAAAAGTAACGAAGTAAGTGATACTTTAGAAAACATCCCACTCGAGTGGCAAAAAATTGATGTTTTAATTAATAATGCTGGCCTAAGCTTAGGTTTAACACCTATACAAACTGGCGATACTAAACATTGGGATACTATGCTTGATACCAATGTAAAGGGATTGCTGTATGTAAGTAAAATAGTTTCTAATTGGATGATAGCTCATAAAACGGGGCATATAATTAACTTAGGCTCTATTGCTGGCAAAGAAGTATATGCCAATGGCAATGTATATTGTGCTACAAAATATGCTGTTGATGCACTTACAAAAGCCATGAGAATTGATTTATTACCGTACCAAATTAAAGTTACAAGCATAAACCCTGGAGCGGTAGAAACCGAATTTTCGGAAATAAGATTTTTGGGAGATAAACAAAAAGCCAATAAAGTGTATGAAGGTTACCAAGCCTTAAAGCCCGAAGATATTGCCGAAACAATATGGTATGTATGCAACACTGCATCTCATGTAAATATAAATGATATAGTTATTATGCCCTTAGCACAAGCATCTGCAACTTATTGGAATAAAAATTCTTAATTTAAGCCATAATACAATTAAAAAATATGATTTCATTAGAAACCACTATAAATGCAGCGATTAAAACCGCTATGTTAGCTAAACAAGAAGTTGCTTTACGGGCATTAAGGGCTATAAAATCGGCATTATTAATTGCAAAAACCGAAAAAGGAGCTACGGATGTTTTAACTGCCGAAGCAGAAATTAAGGTTTTACAAAAATTAATAAAACAAAGAAAAGAATCGGCCGAAATTTATAAAACTCAAAATCGCAACGATCTTTATACAATTGAAGTTGAAGAAGCTGAAGTAATTGAATTGTATTTACCACAACAATTATCTGACGAAGAAATAAAACTCGAAGTTTCAAATATTATAAAAACGCTAAACATTACATCGATAAAAGAAATGGGTAAAATAATGGCGGTTGCTAATAAGCAGTTGGCCGGAAAAGCTGATGGTAAAGCTATCTCAGATGCAATAAAATCTATTTTACACTAAATATTTTTTAGTTTAAATTTCTTGATGAGCTTTATTTTTAAGGATAAATAATCATTAAATAATATAATTTACTATAAAAAGCATAATTTGCGGTTTATTTTATATGGAATTAATAATTAAAGAGGAAAACGGATTTAAATACATTGAAGAAGGCGAGGGGCCAATTTTATTATTGCTTCACGGTTTAATGGGTACTTTAAGTAATTGGGATAAAGTAATAGATAACTTTAAAGGCCAATACAAAGTAGTAATACCTATGTTGCCTATTTATGATTTGCCACTTTTAACAACAGGTGTAAAAAGTTTAGCAAAATTTGTACATAAATTTATAAAGTTTAAACAATATAACTCCATTACTTTGTTAGGAAATTCACTTGGTGGACATGTAGGTTTAATATACGTAACAGCTTACCCCGAGTTTGTAAAAGGTTTAATATTAACAGGTAGCTCGGGTTTATACGAAAATGCTTTTGGCGGTTCGTTCCCTAAACGAGAGAATTACGAATTTATAAAAGAAAAAGTAGAATACACTTTTTATAATCCGGCAATAGCTACCAAAGAATTAGTTGACGAAGTATATCAAACAGTAAACGATAGGTATAAGGTAATTCGAATATTAGCCATGGCAAAATCGGCTATCAGGCATAACATGTCTAAAGATTTACATCACATAAAAATACCTGTAATGCTTATATGGGGAAGAAACGATAAAATAACCCCACCCGAAGTTGCCGAAGAATTTGAAGCATTACTACCCGATGCCGAATTAGCTTGGATTGATAATTGCGGGCATGCACCTATGATGGAGCAACCCGAAGAATTTAATATAATTTTGCGCAAGTTTTTGGATAGATTGTAAATTATGATAGCCTTAGACCTTATAGCTAACTTTGTTCCACCATTAAAACCCACCGATACTGTGGCTTGGGCTAATACTTTAATGGTAGATTTTAAAGTTAATCACCTACCAATAGTTGGTAACGATGGTAATTTTTTGGGCCTTATATCCGACGAAGTTTTAATTGAAGAAAATAACAGAGATACGTTATTAGAAACACTTTCACTCTCTAACTTCGGTAACTTTGTATATGAGCAACAGCATATATATGAAGTAATTCGAGTAATATACGAGCAAAATTTATCGCTGATACCTGTTACTAATAACGAACAAAAATACTTAGGAATTATTACCCTAAATACGTTGATTGAAAACATGGTAAACCTACAATCGTTAAGCGATGCGGGGGCAATAATAGTACTTGAAGTAGGGCAACATGATAATTCGCTGGCTTTTATAGCACAAATTATTGAAGCACAAGACACCAAAATTTTAAGTATCAGTACCCGCCATATACCTCAATCAACACAGGTAGAAATAACCGTAAAAGTAAATAAAACAGATATTAGCCAAATTCTAAGTGCTTTTACCCGTTACAAAATTGATGTTAAAGCTACCTTTAACCATCAAGATAAATATAATAATGTTGCCGATAGGTATCAATCATTAATGAATTATCTGAGCTTTTAATAATATCAAATAGTATGAAAATTGGCATTTACGGACGAGATTTTAATAACACCGTTTTACCCTATATACAACAAGTTTTTGATTGTTTGATACAAAGCAAAGCCGAAGTATATGTGTATGATAAATTTTACACATTTATATCCGACAAGTTATTTTTACCCCAACAGTTTCAAACATTTAGTACGCAAACCGATTTAAAAAATACGCTCAACGTACTGGTAAGCCTTGGTGGCGATGGCACCATGTTAGATACAGTTACATTGGTAAAAAATACGGGTATACCCATTATTGGAATAAATTTTGGGCGATTAGGTTTTTTGGCTAGTATTAACAAAGAAGGCATACAAAGAGCTATAGATGGAATTTTAAACAACGATTTTACTTTAGATGTAAGAAGCCTACTTGAAGTCAATTCAAATCAAAAACTTTTTGGCAACTTTAATTTCGCATTAAACGATTTTACCATTCATAAAAGAGATACATCTGCTATGATGTTAATACATTGTTACCAAGATGGTGAATTTTTAAACTCATATTGGGCTGATGGGCTAATAGTTGCAACGCCCACTGGCTCAACGGCTTACTCAATGAGTTGTGGCGGTCCAATAGTGTTTCCGCGATCGGGAAATTTTGTAATTACACCTATATCGCCTCATAACTTGAACGTACGGCCTGTTGTACTTAGCGATTCCAGTATTTTAACTTTTGAAATAGAAGGCCGTAGTGCCAAATACTTGGTAAGTTGTGATTCCCGAACCGAAGTAATTGACAGTACCATAAAATTACAAATAAAACGAGCCTCTTTTAATATCAATCTTATAAGGTTAAACAATGAAAGTTACCTATCAACGTTAAGAAACAAATTACTTTGGGGCATTGATACCAGAAATTATTAAGCTTAATGAAATCAAAACTTTTAACCAGTATATTAATTATTTTTCTTTGTTTTAAAACTCAAGCGCAAGTTTGGGAAATTGGCATTACTGGAGGCGGTATGGGTTACATAGGCGACCTAAATCAAAACAATTATAAAAAACTTAATCATTTAGCTTTTGGTGGGATGATAAAAAACAATATTGATGGCTTTTGGTCAGTCAAGCTCTCTGTTTTAAGCGGCGAAATTGGTACCGATATGTCTAAATCAACCAATCCACAAGAAGTAGAACGCAATTTAAGTTTTACCAGCCCTATTACGGAGGCAAGTTTACAAGTAGAATTTAACTTTTTTGATTATGGGAGGCTTTTTGGAAAAAAAAGAATTACTCCATTTTTATTTACAGGTATATCTGGCTTTACATTTAACCCCAAGGCTATTATTAACAATAATTCTTACGAACTTAAAAATTACCGTACCGAAGCACAATCAAGTACCTATCGAACATCGGCCTTAGCCATACCATTTGGTATAGGTATAAAATGTAATTTAACCCGCAACTTAAATATTATTGGCGAATTTGGTTACCGTAAAGCATTTACCGACAATATTGATGATGTAAGTGGGTATTACCCAAAAGCTGGCGAACTTACAACTAGCGACCCTAATTTTACTGCATTAAGAATCGCATTATCAGATAGGTCGGTAGGAGGTACTGCGATACCCGAAACACAAAGAGGCGATTTTAGAAAAAACGATACTTTTCTGTTTGGTGGTATAACGTTATCTTATACCTTTGTGAGCCAAAAATGTTATTCGTTTTAAAGCATTTTTTTACAAATTAATGGATTATAAGGATCAAATAGACCTATCAAAATTGCCCAAGCACATTGCAATTGTAATGGATGGTAACGGACGGTGGGCAAAAGAAAAAGGTAAATTACGTGTATTCGGACATAAAAATGGAATACTGTCTGTAAAAGATGTAATAGAAGGTGCAACAGAAGTAGGCATTGAATATGTAACACTTTACGCTTTTTCAACTGAAAACTGGAAACGACCAAAGTTTGAAGTTGCTGCCATTATGGAGATACTAATTTCAACAATACATAAAGAAACTAAAACATTAATAGATAATAACGTAAGGTTAAATGTAATAGGAAACATAGATGCTTTGCCAGCAAATTGTAAACGCGAATTAAATGAAGCAATTAGAAATACAGCTGATAACTATCGATTAACATTAACATTAGCATTAAGTTATAGTGCCCGATGGGATATTACACAAGCTACACAAGCTATTGCCCAAAAAGTAAAGGATGGCAAATTAATGGTTTCAGAAATAAACGAAAATTTATTTAGCAAACACTTAAACACCCATAACCTGCCCGACCCTGAATTGCTAATACGTACTAGTGGCGAACACCGGGTAAGTAACTATTTATTATGGGAAATTGCTTATTCTGAACTTTATTTCACAAACAAACTTTGGCCTGATTTTAGGAGAAACGATTTATTTGAAGCAATTTATAATTTTCAAAAACGAGAACGCAGATTTGGCCTTATTAGCGAACAACTTACCTAAATTTTTTATTAACAAAAATTAACAAAGATTCCCGCTAATTTAGCCTTCTATTTATAATAAATGAATAAATATTTTATTACCATAGTTTTTCTTTGTTTTGCGATTGCTAGTTTAGCTCAAGCACCTTCATTAAGATCAAGAAATACTACGCAAACCCCAACCGATAGCTCAGCTTATTTAAACCCAAAACAATATGTAATTGGCGGTATAAATGTTAATGGAGTAGTTTTTTTAGATAAATCGGTATTAATAACACTTTCTAAATTAACTGTTGGTGAAACCATTACAGTACCTAGCGATGCCACATCAAATGCGGTTAAAAATCTTTGGTCTCAAGGCTTATTCGACGATGTAGAACTGGTAATTGCTGATATTAAAACAGACACCATTTATTTTGATTTAAACTTAACCGAAAGACCACGTGTAGGAAAAATTGATATTAAAGGACTTAAAAAAAGTGAAACTACAGACATCAGAGAAAAACTAAACAACCAAAAAGGAAAAATTGTAAACGAAAATCTTAATAACATCATTAATAATGTAGTTAAAAAACATTTTGTTGATAAAGGATTTTTAAATACTACGGTAGCTATAGTTATAAGCAACGATACTTCGGATGTTAATAGTAGAATTATAACTATAACTATAAATAAATACACTAAAGTTAAAATAAACAAAATAAATATTGAGGGAAACACCATATTTAAAGACGCTAAGCTTAAAAAATTTCTGAAAAAAACTAAAGAACGAGCTTTTTATAAAGTTTTTGGTTCGGGTAAATATTTGAAAGATAAATACGAAGAAGATAAAATATCTATGATAGCCAAAATGCGAGCTAAAGGATATCGGGAAGCCGAAATATTATCAGATTCGGTATATAACCACGATAAAAAAACAGTAAACATTGACTTAAAAATACATGAGGGACCAATCTATTACTTTGGAAATATTTCCTTTGCTGGAAATGCAAAATATAGTAGTGATGTATTAAAACAAATACTACGTATTGAAAAAGGTGAAGTTTTTAGTGAAGAAAAACTTGAAAAACGATTACGCAGTAGTCCATCAAACGATGATATTTCGTCATTATATTTAAACGATGGATATTTAACCTTTAATATAGACCCTATACAAACCCGTATTTACAATGATTCTATTGATATAGAAATACGCTTATCAGAAGGGCCGCAATACACTATTAATAAAATTATATTAAAAGGTAACGAACTTACCAACGACAAAGTTATATTAAGAGAAATACGTACTAAACCAGGTCAAAAATTTTCTAAAGAAGCTCTCATTCGCTCACAAAGGCAAATAGTGCAATTGGGTAATTTTGATGAGCAAAAACTGGATATGAAACCCATACCAAATCCAGCAGATGGTACAGTTGATATACAATACACAGTGGTTGAAAAACCATCAGATCAAGTAGAACTTTCGGGAGGATTTGGTGGAGGTAGAATAGTGGGAACATTAGGCTTAACTTTTAATAATTTTTCGGCAAAAAATATTTTCAATGGTAAAGCTTACAAACCATTACCAAAAGGCGATGGCCAAAAATTAAGTATTAGAGGTCAAACAAATGGTAAATTTTATCAATCTTATAGCTTTTCGTTTTCCGAGCCATGGTTTGGAGGAAAAAAACCAGTTTATTTTGGTATAAGTGCATTTACTTCATTACAAAGTAATGGCCGTCCCAATAATGATTTAAACCAACAAAAAATAAGGCTGAACGGTATCACATTTAGTTTAGGTAAACAACTTAAATATCCCGATGATTATTTTAGGGTAGATTATGCAGCTAATTTCCAGCAGTTTATTTTAAGAAATAATCCCGGTTTTTTATTTACTAACGGTACTTCTTACGATTTCAGTTTAAGTCAGGTATTTAGTCGTAACTCGGTTGATGTACCGATATTTCCAACAACAGGTTCTAATTTTAAATTTACTGTACAAGCCACTCCACCTTATTCTTTATTTAACGGTAAAAATTACGCAAACTTAACTACTACCCAACGTTACCAATTTTCCGAGTATCATAAATGGAAATTCGAGTCTCAGTTTTTTCAAAAAATATATGGAAAACTTATTTTAAAAGCACAAGCTCAGTTTGGTTTCTTAGGTTTTTATAACCGCGAAGTAGGTCAAGCACCATTTGGAAGATTTAAATTAGGAGGCGACGGTATGCAAGGTTTCGATTTTTTACAAGGTTCCGAAGTTATTGCCATGCGTGGTTATGCTAATAATGCGGTAGTGGCCGAGGGTATTGCTACAAATTCGGGAAGCCCAATATTTTCAAAATACATGCTTGAAATGCGTTACCCCATATCGCTTAGCCAGTCGGCAACAGTGTTTATATTAGGTTTTGCCGAGGGCGGTAACACGTGGAATAAATTTAGTAGTTTTAATCCTTTTAATGTAAGACGTTCGGTAGGTGTAGGCGCAAGAATATTTTTGCCTATTTTTGGCTTACTTGGTTTAGATTACGGACATGGTTTCGACCCTATTCCAGGCTTGCAAGATGGAGGTAAACAATCATTTACCTTTAGTATTGCACAACAAATGGGAGGATTTAATTAAACCTTTGTATTTATATATAGTTTTCATCCACAACGGATATTACAAGTTTTATCAATGTTTTAATTAAACCTTTATATTTATATATAGTCGAACAAATAAATTTGAAAACTTAAAATTTTTAAACCATGAAAAAATATATTTTAGTTTTATCTTTGTTTCTTTGTCATTTATATGTTTCAGCACAACGCTTGGCATATGTAGATTCGGAGTTTATTTTAAAACATATTCCCGATTATAAGTCGGCACAAAAACAACTTGATAATCAATCTGCTATGTGGCAAAAAGACATTGATATAAAGTTTCAAGAATTAGAAAAAATGTACCAAACATACCAAGCCGACCAAATTTTATTGTCGGCCGAGATGAAAAAAAGAAGAGAAAATGAAATAATAGATAAGGAAAAAGCAGCCAAAGATTTTCAAAAAGTTAAATTTGGTTACGAAGGCGAATTATTTAAAGAACGTGTAAAGCTTATTAAACCTATACAAGATAGGGTAGCGGCAGCGATAAAAGAATACGCCGAAGCCGAAGACTTAGATATGGTATTTGACAAAAGTGCTGGCGTTACATTATTATTTGGAAGAAATACCTACGATAAAAGCAATGACATTATTACCAAGCTTGGTTATAAAGCTGGCGCTGCAAAATAATTTAATTAATAAAAATTTTAAATAACAAACTAAAAATAAGTATAAAGTAAAAATGAAAAATTTAATAAAAACAACCCTATTATCAGCCGCATTATTATTAAGTATAAGTGTTGTTAATGCACAACAAAAAATTGCTCACATTAATTCGGCCGAATTAATAAAATCTATGCCCGAAATTGTAGTTGCCGATAAGCAATTAGAAGTTTACAAAGGCACTTTAGATACCGACGGAAAAACAATGTACGCCGAATATCAAAAAAAGGTTGCTGACTTTCAGTCTAAAGAAAAAACTATGAGCGAAGCTTTAAAAGAAGCAAAAGTTAAAGAAATTCAGGATTTAGAAAAACGCATTCAAGAGTTTCAACAAAAAGCTTCACAAGATTTTGAAGCAAAGCGTGGCGAATTGTACGATCCTATATTAAAAAAAGCCGAGCAAGCTGTAAAAACAGTCGCTAAAGAAAAGGGTTTAGCTTATGTAATTGATGTTTCGCAACAAGCCGTAATTTATTATGACGGGGGTGTAAATATATTGGCCGATGTAAAAGCCAAATTAGGTATTAAATAAGCAATTATAATTGTTAGTTTTAATGCGAAGTAAGTTTAAAATCTTGCTTCGCATTTTTGTTTAAATATGCATAATAAAAATAAACCGATTGGTATATTCGACTCTGGTATTGGCGGTTTAACCGTGGCCAATGCTATAAGCGAGGCTTTGCCCAATGAAACCATAATATATTTTGGCGATACTGCTCATATGCCTTATGGTGATAAATCGGCCGAAGCCATAAAATATTACAGCCTAAAAATTGCCAAATTTTTACAACAAATGGGCTGTAAAGCTATTGTAATTGCTTGCAACACAGCTTCATCGTTAGGCTACCAAGATGTAAAAGATTTTTTAGGTGATGATTTACCTATACTAAATGTTATAGACCCTGTTGTAAAATATATCGCCCAAAAAAATACCTATAAAAATATAGGTGTTATAGGCACTAAGGCCACCATAAAATCCGGAATTTATCAATCAAAATTAGCTTTGGCTTTACCTAATTTAATAGTTAAAGCTATGGCTACACCCCTTTTAGCGCCAATGATTGAAGAAGGTTTTTTCGAAAACAATATTAGCAAAACAGTAATTAACACGTATTTAACATCTCCCAAACTTAAAAATATTGATGCTATTGTTTTAGCGTGTACCCATTATCCGCTCATTCAAAATGATATTAATCAATTTTATAATGGTAACGTTGATATTTTAAATACTGCCCAAATTGTAGCTTTAAATGTAAAACAACAACTTGCCAACAAAAACTTATTGAGCGATGTAAAAACAGGAAAAAATAAGTTTTTTGTTTCCGATAAAACAACTTCATTTGAAAACAGTACCCGTATATTTTTTGGTAATAAAATTATTTTACAACAACAAAATATTTGGGCACTTTAAATATATGGTATCCTAAACATTAATTTCCATAATTTCTTTTTTCTTTTTTGATTTCATTCTTTTAGCTATACTAGCTAAAATTTCCTCTTGTAAAACCCCCATAAGGCGTTTTTTTATAAAATTTTGATGAATAACTAAGCTGATTTCACGGCTAGGTTCTGGGCTTTTAAAATAGCGCACCTTATCAAGTTTGTGGTTACTAAAATCTTGTAAACTTAATTCGGGAACAATTGTAATGCCATTGTTAATATCAACCATTCGAATCAAAGTTTCGATACTTCCCGAATTATATTCTAATTGATTGTTGTTGTTTTGCTTGTGTTTACAAATATTTAAAATTTGGTTGCGCATACAATGTCCCTCGTTTAATAGCCACAATTGGTCATCATCCAAATCGTTAGCTGTTAATGCTTTCTTTTTAAATAGCGGACTTGATTTTGATAAATAGGCTACAAAATTTTCGTAATACAAAGGTGTTTCTACCAAGCTAGGTTGTGCCAGTGGAGTGGCTAAAATGCCACAATCAAGCATACCAAACTTTAATTGTTGTATTATTATTTCAGTATGTAATTCGGTAATATTCAAATGTACTTTGGGGTATTTTAGCAAAAAAGTACCCAATACTTTGGGCAGTAAATATGGAGCTACAGTAGGGATAATGCCAATTTTTAGTTCACCGCTTATGGTATTATTTTTTTCACTAATAATTTCATTTATTTTTTTGCTTTCGCTGATAATTTTTCGAGCCTGTTCAATAATTTCGCCACCAATATCGGTAGGTATAATGGGTTGGTGTGTTCGGTCGAATAATTTTACGCCTAGTTGTTCTTCTAATTTTTGAATTTGCATACTTAAAGTAGGCTGTGTAACAAAACATTTTTTAGCAGCCAATACAAAACTTCGGTAAGTATCAACAGCTACAGCATATTCTAATTGTACAATAGTCATACATTTAAGCTAGTTTAAAAAATTGTAAGCTATTAAAATTAATTAATTCACTAATAAACCCTTTACTCCACAGTTACCGATTTTGCCAAATTTCGAGGTTGATCTACATTACAATCTCTTAAAACAGCAATATGGTATGATAATAATTGTAAAGGTATAGTAGCTAATAAAGGCAAAAAAGCTTCGTTGGCGTCAGGTATTTCTATCACATAATCGGCCATTTTTTTAACTTCAACATCACCTTCGGTAACAATGGCTATAACCTGTCCTTTACGGGCTTTTACTTCTTGTATGTTTGATATTACTTTTTCGTACGACGAATTTTTGGTCGCAATTACTATAACAGGCATTTTTTCATCTATTAAAGCAATAGGCCCATGTTTCATTTCGGCTGCTGGGTAACCTTCGGCGTGTATGTACGATATTTCTTTAAGCTTTAATGCACCTTCTAATGCTACCGGAAAACCAATACCACGGCCTAAAAATAATGCATTAGAGGCATTTTTAAATTTATGTGCAATTTCTAAACATTTGGCATCGCACAATAAAGTTTGCTGAATTAATTCGGGTATTTTATCTAATTCGGTTAATAAGGTAGTAAGTTTACTAAGCGGTAAAACCCCTTTTTCTTGTGCCAAATAAAAGGCTATTAAAGTTAAAATTGTTACCTGAGCAGTAAAAGCTTTGGTAGATGCTACACCAATTTCGGGGCCAGCATGGGTATAAATACCAGCATCGGTTAACCTAGGGATAGATGCCCCAACTACATTACAAATACCAAATATGGTTGCACCTTTTTCTTTGGCAAGATGTAAGGCTGCCATGGTATCGGCCGTTTCGCCCGATTGCGATATTGCTATAACAATATCACCTTCGGTAATTATGGGGTTACGGTATCTAAATTCTGATGCGTATTCTACCTCAACAGGTATGCGGGCATATTCCTCAATTAAATATTCGCCTACTAAGCCAGCATGCCACGATGTGCCGCAAGCAACAATAATAATTCTATTTGCGTTTTTAAATAGCTCAACATAATCGGCAATGCCCGATAATTTTACAATTCCCTCATAAGGATAAATGCGGCCACGCATCGAATCTTTAACCGACCTCGCTTGCTCATAAATTTCTTTAAGCATAAAGTGATCAAAGCCTCCCTTTTCTAGCATCTCAAGTTTAATATCAAGCTGCTGAATATACGGGTTGTCAACAATCTCATTATCGTTATTAGTAATAACTAATGATTCACGTTTTACATAAGCTATCTCATTATCATTTAGATATATTACGTTTTTAGTATATTCAATGATTGGTGTAGCATCAGAAGCTATAAAATACTCACCGATACCAATCCCTATAACCATAGGACTACCTTTTCGGGAAGCAATAATTTGGTCGGGATTTTTTTTATCGATAATTACTATTGCATAAGCCCCAATAACTTTTTTAAGTGCCACTTGCACAGCTTTTTCTAAAGTTAGATGTGCTTCATTTTTAATATCTTCTATTAAATGTATTAGAACTTCGGTATCTGTATCGCTTTTAAATATATGCCCTCGTAAAATAAGTTCTTCTTTAATAGAGCTATAATTTTCGATAATTCCGTTATGAATAATAGCCAACTGCTCATCACCCGATAAGTGTGGGTGCGAATTTGCATCATTTGGCGGCCCGTGTGTAGCCCAGCGGGTGTGTCCCATGCCAATTGTTCCTGCCAAATTATAGTTTTCTGTATATTTTTCTAAGTCCGATACTTTTCCAGCTTTTTTATAAATATTAAGGTCGCTGCCATCTAATAATGCCACTCCGGCACTATCATATCCTCTATATTCTAATCGGTGTAATCCATTTATTATAATTTTGTAAGCATCTCGATGCCCAATGTATCCAACAATTCCGCACATATATTTATTTTGTTATAATTGCAAATCTAATTTTAAATATGAATATAAATTATGATAAATAGTTAATAAGTTTTACATAATTGTAAAGTAATTTATTTTAATTATTTAACTTAATATTGATCCAATATTTTATAAACAGCAAATTGTTTACGAGCTTGCAATTAATTTAAAAAAAAATCGTAAAGGTGATGGTTTATTAATTATTTTGTATGCTATTTTAAGAATATTATCCTGTTATATTTGGCAGTATAATTAGCAAAAAACAATTAAACTTTTATACATTAATGGGATTTTTTAAAAATCTTTTGCCTTCGTTTATCTATTATCCTTTGTATTCGTTTAGTGAAGATTATATAGGTTTATTTAAAAAAAGTTATTCAAATGAAGGGGAAGATATTTTATTACAAAAAATATTTTCGCACAAAAAAAAAGCTGGCTTTTATGTAGATATTGGGTGTTACCATCCAAAAACTTATTCAAACACTTATTTTTTTTATAAAAAAAATTGGAAAGGGATTAATGTAGATGCCAACCCTATTTCTATTGCTAAGTTTAATAAATTTAGAAAACGGGATATTAATTTGAATTCTGGTGTAGGAAACATAGCAGGTAATTTAATTTACTACAATTGCAATGTGCCAGCTTGTAATACATTTTCGGAAGATGTATTGAACGAAAAAATAAAAAATAATCATGTAAAATTAATTTCGAAAATAAATGTAGAAATTAAAACGCTTGCCCAAATTTTAGATGAACACTTACCTAAAAATCAAAGTATTGATTTTATGGATATTGATGTTGAAGGTTTTGATTTTTCGGTTTTACAAGCAAATAACTGGGAAAAATATCGACCTAAAATAATACTGGTAGAAGATTACCATACAGATTTGATACAAAACCCCGAAGGCTCTGAAATATATGCATTATTGACTAAGCAAAATTATACGCTAATTATAAAAACTTTTGGAACATTATTTTTTCAAGATAACCTAAATAAATCCATCTAAAATATACGCATAAAATGAAATTTATTAAAAATGTAGTTTGGAAATTTCTAAACTTTTTAGGGATAGGCGGCTTAATACAGTTAAAGATAAACAGTGCTTTAAAAGATGTAGGTTGGTTTAAAAGTTTTGAAACCAAAACAGCTGTTGATGTTAACGGCAAACCTTTGGCTTGGTACAGTTATAGTTTTTTAAGTTTTTTAAAACCATTACTATCCGCTGATTTTGAAGTTTTCGAATACGGAGCTGGCAACTCCACATTATGGTATGCTGCAATTGTGAAAAGTGTAAAATCGGTAGAAAACGATAAAAAATGGGTAGAAATTCTTACTCCAAAATTACCCGAAAATGCGGTTGTAGTGTTTAAAGAAGTTAACGAAAACAAGGATTATCAAACAGAAATAAAATCGAAAAATAAAAAATACGACATTATTGTTTTAGATGGCAGGCGGCGAAATGATTGCGCTATGTTAAGTGTTGATTATTTAACAGATAGAGGGGTAATAATTTTAGATAATTCTAACAGAGAAGATTATCAACCTGCAAAAGATTTTTTAAAAAATAAAGGGTTTAGGAATGTAGATTTTTGGGGGATATTGCCTATTATAGCAGGAAATAATTGCACTTCGGTTTATTATAGAAACAATAATTGCTTGGGTATTTAAAATTTTATTTTTTTGAAATAAATACTAACGTGTTTAAAAGCAAAATTTTACCAGTTGCACTCAATCAGAAATCCGCAATCAAAAATCAACTATCAGTTTCCTAATTGCTTAAGGGTTAAATAAGCCATTAGCCCAGTACTGGTATTTAGCGCAGTTTCATCAATATCAAAAGTTGGGGTATGTACAGATGAGGTTATACCACGGATTTCGTTACGTGTGCCCAAGCGGTAAAAACAAGCATCGGTAGCTTGCGAGTAATAGGCAAAATCTTCGGCAGCCATCCAAATATCTAAATCCATAACATTTTCAGAACCTAAATATTCAATAGCGAATTGCTTAACATTTGAGGTTAGCATAGGTTCGTTAACTAAAAAAGGATACCCTTTAACGATGTTAAAATCGACAGTTCCACCCATACCTTCAACTATACCTATAGCCATTTTTAGCATTTTTTTATGGGCATCGGCTCTCCAAAATTCATTTAAAGTTCTAAAAGTGCCTTCCATATATACTTCATTGGGTATTACATTGGTTGCACCGTTGGCAATAACTTTGCCGAACGATAAAACTGAAGGAGAACGAGGGTCGGCATTGCGGCTAATAATTTGTTGTAAGCCTGTAATAAGATGTGCCATAATAACCACTGGGTCAATATTTTGTTGGGGTTGAGCACCATGGCCACCTTTGCCTTTTATGGTTACATAAATTTCATCGGTTGATGCCATGTATTTTCCCGAACGTATGCCAATTTTACCTGCATCAATTAAGGGCATAACGTGTTGGCCTAAAACGGCTTGAGGTTTAGGATTTTCTAAAACGCCTTCGGCTATCATTAAGCTAGCTCCACCAGGTAAACGCTCCTCGGCTGGTTGAAATATAAGTTTAACAATGCCTCCAAAATCTGCTTTTAAATCGTTTAAGATTTGGGCAGTGCCTAGTAAGGAAGCTGTATGCACATCATGCCCGCAGGCATGCATAATTCCTATATTTTTAGATTTATAAGGTACATCATTTGCTTCGGTAATGGGTAAAGCATCCATATCGGCCCGTAAGGCAATAACGTTATCCGATTTTTTTTCGCCTACAATTAATCCCACCAAACCAGTATTAGCCATTTTAGTAAACGGAATGCCTAATTGTGTTAATTGCTGAGCTACAAATGCCGATGTATTATATTCGTCGTAAGAAAGTTCGGGGTGTGCGTGTAAATGCCTACGGTTGGTAATTACTTGTTGGTGAATTTTTAGGGCAGCAGCTTTTATTTTATCTATCCACATTGTAATCTTCGGTTTTTGGAGGATTTATTTGTTCGTTAAAAATAAACAAAGTTGGAAAACTGGTTCGTACTTGGCTTACAAATTTTTGTGCTTCGAGGCGGGTTCTAAAATCGCCTGCTTTTATACGGTAATTAGGTTGTAGATAAGAAATATAGGTTTCTAATTCGGGAAACGAAGTTTTTATTTTGGCTTGTGCTTTATAAGCAGTTTTTCTATCGGTACCAAAATATACCTGTACTCGGTAGCCAAAAAGTAAAACACCGTTTATTTTACTGTTAAAATTTGTATTAATTAACGCATTATTTAATACCAAGCGGCGAGCTATTAAACTATCAATAGCTGGGTTTTTAATTTCTTTTACGCTGCCAACTGTTTGTGCTAAGCTGTTTAAAACGCACATTAAAAAAAAACAAAAGAATAAATATTTTTTTATAAACATAAACTATGCTACACCATGACAGTTTTTAAATTTTTTACCACTACCACAAGGGCAAGGGTCGTTCCGGCCAGTTTTTGGATCTACACGTATGGGCTGTTGTTTTTCAACTACTTCCCTAGTATCAATAACTGATGGGTCGTTTTGTTGATTAACATCGGCTTTTGAAACTTTAAGTTTACTTGTATCTGTTTTGGGTTGTGGCCTTGCTTCGCGTACATCGTTTACGCTTTGTTGTGGAATACCACTTTTAAACAAATAGCTTATAACCTCCTTATTAACCACATTTAGCATACCTTTAAATAGTTTAAAAGCTTCCATTTTATATACAACTAAAGGGTCTTTTTGTTCGTAAACTGCATTTTGAACCGATTGTTTTAGCTCGTCCATTTCGCGTAAATGTTCTTTCCAGGTATCATCTATCATCGAAAGCACTACTGTTTTTTCGAATGATTTTACAACCTCCTTACCCTTGGTTTCTACAGCTTTAATTAATGGAACTGTTACCTGTATATTTTGCATACCATCGGTAAATGGAACAATTATATTTTCGATATTTTTATTATTTGATAATAAATCTTTTAAAATAGGAAATGCTTGGTTCGCAATAGTTTCAGATTTGTATTTGTAAAATTCGTTTACTTCGGTAAATACTTTATCGGTCAGGTTATCAATATTATTGCTTGCAAAATTATCGGAAGTTATAATGCTATCAACACCAAAAACCCTTATCATTTCTAATTTAAACCCTTCGTAATTATTGGTTTCTTTATATTCTTGTGTTATATCATCAGCTACATCGTACATCATGTTTTCGATATCAACATCTAACCTATCGCCAAATAAAGCATTTTTTCGTTTACTGTAAATTACGTTCCGTTGTGAGTTCATCACATCGTCATATTCTAATAATCGCTTACGAACGCCAAAGTTATTTTCTTCGACTTTCTTTTGGGCCCGTTCTATCGAATTAGTAATCATGGAGTGTTGTATAACTTCTCCATCTTCAATACCCATACGCACCATAAGTCCAGCTATACGCTCCGAACCAAAAAGACGCATTAAATTATCTTCTAATGAGACAAAAAACTGGGTAGAACCCGAGTCGCCTTGCCTGCCCGAACGGCCGCGTAATTGCCTATCAACCCTACGCGATTCGTGTCGTTCGGTACCTACTATGGCCAGTCCGCCGGTTTCTTTAACGCCTACGCCTAATTTAATATCGGTACCACGGCCAGCCATATTGGTAGCAATAGTTACCGTACCTGCTTTACCTGCTTCGGCCACTACATCGGCTTCTTTTTGGTGTAATTTTGCATTTAATACTTGGTGTTTTATGCCCCGCATTTGCAACATTCGGCTCATTAATTCCGATATTTCTACCGATGTTGTTCCTACCAAAACTGGCCTGCCTGCTTGGGTAAGTTCTACAATTTCATCGGCCACGGCATTGTATTTTTCGCGGGTAGTGCGGTAAACTTTATCTTGCCTATCTTCGCGTATTACGGCTCGGTTGGTAGGTATTTCTACCACATCTAATTTATAAATTTCCCATAATTCGCCAGCTTCGGTAACGGCAGTACCCGTCATACCTGCTAGTTTATGGTACATTCTAAAGTAATTTTGTAAGGTAATTGTGGCGTAAGTTTGTGTAGCATCTTCTACTTTTACGTTTTCTTTGGCTTCAATAGCTTGGTGTAAACCATCGGAGTAGCGGCGGCCATCCATAATACGGCCTGTTTGTTCATCTACAATTTTTACTTTGCCTTCGTCAATAATATACTCGGTATCTTTTTCAAATAATGTATAAGCCTTTAATAATTGATTTACAGAGTGTATACGTTCCGATTTAATAGAAAAATCACGAATGAGTTCGTCTTTTTTTAATGCTTTTTCTTCGTTAGCTAAAGCCGATTTTTCTATATCGGCAATTTCGGTACCTACATCGGGCATTACAAAAAAGTGTGGGTCTTCGCCCGAAGCTGTAATTAATTCTATTCCTTTTTCGGATAATTCTACTTGGTTATTTTTTTCATCAATAACAAAAAACAACTCGGCATCGGCCTTAGGCATTTCTTTATTTTGATCTTGCATGTAATAATTTTCGGCTTTGTTTAAAATGGTTTTCATCCCAGTTTCGCTCAAAAATTTTATCAATGCTTTGTTTTTAGGTAAGCCACGGTGCGCTCGCAGCAATGCTAAACCACCTTCTTCGGCGCCTGTTTTACCATCAGCAATTAGTTTTTTTGCTTCGTTTAATACGCCTGTAACAAAACTTTTTTGGGCATTTACCAAGCGTTCTATACGAGGTTTAAGGTCGTAAAATTCGTGTTCGTCGCCTTTAGGTATTGGGCCACTAATAATTAAAGGTGTACGGGCATCATCAATTAAAACCGAATCTACCTCATCTACAATAGCAAAATGGAGTTTGCCTTGTACTAATTCTTCGGGGGTGCGTGTCATATTGTCACGCAAATAATCAAAACCAAATTCGTTATTAGTGCCATATACTACATCGCTTGCATAAGCTTTGCGTCGTTGGGTTGAGTTAGGCTGATGCTTATCAATACAATCAACCGATAAACCATGAAACTCAAATATAGGACCGTTCCATTCCGAATCTCGACGGGCCAAATAATCATTAACCGTTACAACATGTATGCCTTTCCCCGAAAGGGCGTTTAAATAAATAGGCAACGTACCCACCAATGTTTTTCCTTCGCCTGTACCCATCTCGGCAATTTTGCCATTATGCAATGCAATACCACCTATTAATTGCACATCGTAATGTACCATATTCCATTGTACATCAATTCCGGCAGCTTTCCAGGTATTGTGATGAATGGCTTTATCACCTTGTATTTTTACGTTGGTTTTTACAGCGGCTAAATCTTTATCAAATTGTGTAGCAGTAACTTCAATAATAGCATTGTTGGTAAATCTATTAGCAGTTTCTTTTACCACGGCAAAGGCTTCGGGCAGTATATCTAGCAATATAACTTCTAACTGTTGGTTTCGGTCTTTTTCTAGTTTATCTACTTCATCGTATATGGCAGTTTTTTGATACAGTGGTAGGTCGGGGTTATCTTCAACTTGTTTTTTTAAATCAGCTATTTGCGTATCTATTGGGGTTAAACCCGATTGTATGTGTTGTTTAAATTCGTGTGTTTTAGCTCTTAAATCATCATTACTTAGGCTTGCGAGTGTAGCGTAAACTTGGTTAATTTTTTCAACCAAAGGGCGCATATTTTTAACGTCGCGTTCTGATTTGTTACCAAATAATTTATTTAAAAAATTGAACATTATAATCTATCTTAATATTAAAAAAAATTGAAAATCAATAATTACGCCAATGGCTTATTAAAGTCATATTGGCAATGTTACATAAATGGCAAAAGTAGTAATTTAAGTTTCAATTGTGGGTAAAAAATAACGGAGGTGTATGATAATTATAAAATCTCCCTAAGAAGGAAATATTAAAAAAACAAACTTATAAAATCCCTAATTTTTTTAATTTATTATTTTGAAATTTATTTATGTTCGTTATAGTATATATTTATTACATCTATAACAATTTCGGAAACAATATCGGCTTTACAATAGCTTATTGCAGCTTTTTGATAAAACGGAAGCCTTTCTGCCAATTTAACTTCAATATAATTAATTAGCTCGTTTTCGGTTTTATTAGCTATTAACGGACGCTCTGCTTTCCCTTTTATTAATCGGCTGGCCAAAATAGGTATTGGCGTATCTAAAAAAAAAGTTAATCCGTTGTTGTTCATCCAATGCATATTATTGAAAAAACAAGGTGCGCCACCACCTGTTGATACGATGGCATTATTAGGGAATTTATTACTTTGGAGTGTATTTTTTTCGAGAATTCTAAAGTTATTTTCGCCAATATCGGCAAATATTTGTGCTATTGTTTTGCCTTCGTTTTTCTCAATTAAAGCATCTAAATCAATAAATGGGCGTTCGGTTATGCTAGCTAATTTTTTTCCTAAACGGGTTTTTCCACAGCCCATAAATCCTATAAAAAAAATTATCCCGTTGTATAAAAGCGTATCTTGCTGAGGCAGCATAATTTTATTTTTAATTTTTATTGAAATACTTTTTGCTCAATTCATCGGTTGTTGGTAAGGCGTTAGCAGGCCATTTATTTATAATTACTCCATTTTTTAAGAGCAATAAACCAGGATTGCTACGCACCATACTTTTTAATGGTACGGCATCTACATAAAAAACGTCTAATACTATTGTATGTTTTTTAAAAAACTGGGTGGCTTGCGTTGCAGAGTTTGTGGTTAATAAAACGGCCCTAATATTATAATCCTGTATGGCGTTTATAGCCAAAGCGTTAATTTTACCTAAGGCATTTGTATTTGTATTATTTAAGTTATAGGCTACTGCAATTAAAGTATAGTATGGGTTTTCGATAATTTCGGATGTATAGCTTACCCCACCTGCATCGTAAATGTTTAAATCTTTGATAATTGCTTGGTCGCCTTTTTTTATAAGTTTGGGTGTTAAAGCTGTTTTTAAAATCCAATTTTTATCTTCATATATTTTATTTTTTATATACTCTTTATCAGTAACAGTTTTATTTTCAGCAGTTTTTGTGTTTTCCAAAGTATATAATATTTCGTACTCGTCGGGTTTTGCATTTGGGGGCAATTTTGTTAATTGGGGTAGGTTGGCACCGATTTTATAAGGTAAAAAATCAATAATTGGCAAAAAATTATAGGTATATATTCCAAAAAAAAATGTTAGGCTAATAGTTAAGAAACTTATTAACGATTTTGCAGTTTTTGTAACTAAATATTTTTGTTGATAAAATAGTAATGTAATGGAAAGCAATAAAATAACATCTTTACCAAACGATTGCCAAGGCGTTAGCACAATAGCATCGCCAAAGCAACCACATGTTTTTACCACATCAAAATAGGCCGAGTAAAAAGTTAAAAAAGTAAAAAATAAAATCAATAACAACAGTGCCCAAATTACTTTTTGGGTATAATAACCTAACAATAAAAATATTCCTAAGATAATCTCCAAGACACAAAGTATTCCTCCGATTATAACTGCAAAAGGACTCAAAAAATTGATGTGAAAAACTTCAAAATATTCTTCGAGTTTGTAGGAGAAACCTAAAGGATCGTTAAGTTTTATTAAACCCGAAAATATGAAAAGCAGGCCAACAAAAAACTTAGTAAGTGTGGTTAATGTTTTTAAATGATTGGTTTTAATCATAATTTTATTTGTAAAAAAATATTACAGTATTTAAGTAAAAAAAAATTTGCGAATTTTAAATTGTTTAAGATGCAAAATTCAAAATTTACAAATCAGCAATCACAAATCAAAAATCCCCTTCTAGTTTTATTAAAGCAAATATTGCGTAATTCATCATATCCTGATAGTTTGCTTTTACCCCTTCCGATGCTAAAGTCTCGCCTAAATTATCTTCAATTTGTTTTACTCTTAAAATTTTCATTAAAATTAAATCTGTTAAAGAGCTAATACGCATTTCTCGCCAGGCTTCCCCGTAATCGTGGTTTTTGGCAAACATTAATTCTTTGGTTTCGGTAACTTTTTGGTCAAAAGCAATTTCCACTTCATCTGCATTTAGTTCTAAAGTAGTATGAGTGTCTAATCCTAACTGCATCATAGCTATTATACAATAATTTACAATGCCAATGTACTCGCCAGCAATACTGTCGCCTACTTTGTTTTCTTTTTTATCCTCAAGCGTTCTAATGCGTTGCGCTTTAATAAATATTTGGTCGGTAATAGATGGAAGCCTTAAAATACGCCAAGCTGTGCCATAATCTTTTGTTTTTTTTAAGAATAGGTATTTGCAGTTTTGTATTACTGCATCGTATTGTGCCGAAGTGTTTATTGCCAAAATATACTAATTTTTATAAATTCACTAAAATATTTCCTACTTTGCTAAACAAAATAATGGCTAAAGATACATTTTTTACAACTAAAGCATCACTTAACGTGGATGGTAAACTGTTAGATTTAACAAGCCCTAAAGTTATGGGAATTGTGAATCTTACCCCCGATTCGTTTTATGCTGCCAACCGTTTAACTAGCGAAAAAGAAATATTAGCTAAGGTTGAAAAAATGCTGCTGGAGGGTGCAGATATTTTAGATTTGGGAGCTTACAGTAGCCGGCCAGGTGCCGATAATGTTTCGCAAGCCGAAGAAAAAAAGCGTTTGTTGCCTATTTTAAAATTGATAAAAAATAATTTTCGGGATGCTATACTCTCTGTCGATACATTTAGGGCAAGCATTGCCGCTATGGCTGTTGATGCAGGTGCGCATATTATTAATGATATATCGGGAGGAGAAAAGGATGCCGAAATGTTTGATACTGTTGCCAAACTGCATGTACCTTATATATTAATGCATCATCGGGGTACACCCAAAACAATGCACTTGTTAAATAAATATGATGATTTGATACAGGATTTAACCTATTATTTTTCTGAAAAAATAAGCCAATTAAAATTATTAGGTGTAAATGATATAATAATAGACCCTGGTTTTGGCTTTGCTAAAAATACAGAACAAAATTATTTTTTATTAAAACACTTAAACGATTTTAAAATATTAGAAAACCCACTTTTAGTAGGCTTATCTCGAAAATCGATGATATGGAAACCTTTAAATATATCGCCCGAAGAGGCACTTAACGGTACAAGCGTTTTAAATACCATAGCTTTACAAAATGGGGCAAAAATTTTAAGGGTGCATGATGTTGCCCAAGCCAAACAATGTATCGCATTATTAAACTTTGTAAAAGCATAAAAAAATAAATTATGGAAGTTACCGACCTTACATTTTTAAAACCCAACCTGTTAGATGTAGTTGATATAGTGCTGGTTGCCATTATAATTTATTATATATATAGTTTAATAAGAGGTACACTAGCAGTTAATATTTTTATTGGTTTTATATTAATATACGCATCATATTACGCGGTTGATGCCTTAAAAATGCGTTTGCTTTCTACTTTATTAGGCAGTTTTGTTAGTGTAGGTTTTATAGCCATAATTATAGTTTTTCAGCAAGAAATGCGAAGGTTTTTACTTACCATAGGGAAAAATATATCTATCCATAACCGTTTATGGTTTACTTATTTTTTTAGAAAAGAAACCATAACTACCGATAATATGGCAAAAATAAAACCGATTATTGATGCTTGTAAAATCATGAAAAAAAATAGAACAGGTGCTTTAATTGTATTTGTAAAATATTTCGATCAAGATGCTTTCGCCAATAGTGGCGAAATGATGAATGCTAAAATTTCTAAACGGTTGCTAGAATGTATATTTCAAAAATACAGCCCATTGCATGACGGTGCCGTTATTATATCCGAAAATATGATTAAATGCGCAAGCTGTATTTTACCCCTTACAGAAAACGATAAGCTACCGCCACAATTTGGTTTGCGCCATAGGGCAGGCATTGGTGTTACCGAATCGAGCGAGGCTACAGCTCTTATAGTTTCGGAAGAAACTGGAGAAATATCGTATGCTAAACAAGGTAAAGTAAAAATGAATATCAGTTTTACAGATTTAGAACGCTTGTTAAATAATGATTTTTAAGGTTAAACTTTTATAACATTTTTTTTAATTTTACCAACAACCGTAACGGAGCTAACACCCCAACCCAACCAATGGCTGTGGATAACCTACCTAGCCGCATCCTCAAAAAACAAATTAATGTTACGAAGCTATTAAAAGCGCACAAGCTTTGGTGAAACAAACCGGCGATTTGCCAGTGCCCTTACATTTGCGCAACGCCCCAACCAAAATGATGAAAAATATGGATTACGGCAAAATTATAAGTATGCGCATTCATTTGAAAACAACTTTACAGAACAAGAATTTTTCCCCGAAACGTTAAGCGGCACCACACTTTATGAACCACAACCAAACCCCGCCGAACTAATAACCAAAGCTCATTTAAAAGAGCTTTGGAAAGGGAAATATGGTTATTAAATGGTGCTTTGTTAATATTTATAACAGCGTTTAGTTGCTTAATTTCGTTTGTTTAGCCTGATAGCCATTCCTTTATTTGTTTCGTCAAAAACGCCGTTATCAAAAACTAAATTGCCGTTAACAAAGGTTTGGGTTACTTTGGTGCTAAATTGTGTACCTTCTAACGGCGACCAACCACATTTGTACAAAATATTTTCTTTTGCAACCGTCCAGTTGGCGTTTAAATCTACCAAAACTAAATCGGCGTAAAAGCCTTCTTTAATAAAACCACGTTGCGCTACATTGTACAGCACACAGGGGTTATGGCACATTTTTTCTACAATTTTTTCTATGGATATTTTGCCTTGTTTGTGCAGTTCTAGCATAACATTTAATGCGTGTTGTACCATTGGCGCACCAGAGATTGCGTTAAAATAGGTGTTCTGCTTTTCTGCCAAAAGGTGTGGTGCATGGTCAGTGGTGATGATGTCAATCCGGTCATCCAATAAAGCGGCTAGTAAGCCCTCTTTATCTTTATCAAATTTAATTGCCGGATTCCACTTAATTAATGGTCCTAAAGTTTTATAAGCCGAATCGGAAAACCAAAGGTTTTGCACACAAACTTCCGTTGTGATTCTTTTTTTGATTAGGGGGATATTGTTTTCAAAAAGCGTTGCTTCTTTTGCGGTGGTAAGGTGCAAAATATGCAACCTTGCGTTGAGTTTTTTAGCGAGTTTTATAATTTGTTCTGTAGCTTGATAGCAGGCTTCTTCGCTACGGATTAAAGGGTGCATCTCAAACGGAATTTCCTCGCCATATTTCTCTCTAAAAATCTCCTCGTTCTTATCAATTAGCTCTTCGTTTTCTGAGTGTACCGCAATAATACAATCGGTATTTTTAAACAGTTTTTCCATTACCGCGGTATTGGTAACCAACAAATTGCCTTTTTTGGTAAAGTACAAACCGTCATCAGAAAGCCCGATAAATTGGGTGGTATCCATTTTAATAACCTCATCAATATTATCAGCATTGATGCCCATAAAAAACGAATAATTTGCCAAAGATTTTTCGGACACTATTTTGTTTTTAGACTTAAAAATTTCCAAAGTAAGCACATTAGGCACCGTGTTAGGCATATCAATAAACGACGTTACCCCGCCTGCCACTGCCGCTTTTGATTCTGTAAATAAATCGCCTTTATGGGTATTGCCAGGGTCGCGAAAATGGACTTGACCATCAAAAATGCCTGGTATTAAATGCTTTCCTGTTGCATCAATAACTCGGAAATCTGCGGCGGGTTCAATGGTGCCAATTTGCTGAATGATACCATCGTAAATTAACACATCTGCCCCTGTAATTACCTTACCTTCGTTAACAATATTTGCATTTTTGATCAGGATTTTATTTTCAATTTGCATATATATTTTATTTTTCAATATTGGGTTCGATTTTACGTTTAGAGTTGCCTTTTTTAATAAAGCTAGCGGTACCTTAATACCATTCAAATTTATCTAATAGATATCTACGTTAAGGTAATTCTACTAATTTTTTCTACGTAAAAATTTACAATCTTTTGGGATTAAAAACCTTTCCTGATCAACCCTTTTCGCACTTAGCAGTTGGTGTTTTTTTGCAATAAATGCCGAAAATTACAACCCAAATTTTGTCTGGAGCGTAAACGAGGTGGCACTACGGACAGAAGTTGGGTACTACAAGAATATAAACTATGTTTGTACAAACAAAATTGTTTTTGTATGAAAAAAATTATTTGTAGCATGTTGCTCCTTTTTATTTATGGATCAAATCTTGTAGCTCAAACCGATGCAACTAAAGGTGCATCTCTTATATCACAAGGATTTAAAAATCAATCTTCTCGAGCATTATTATATGTAGGTGGAGCGGCTATTTTGCCTTTAAGCAATGCTAAATCGCAAGCCTCGTTGACTAATTCTTTTGGCCTAAATGTGAATGGCTATCTACCCTTGGCATCCAAATCTATTATTGACTTTGGGCTAAATATAGATGCTGGTTTTAGTATCAGTACAGGCAGGCCCACGACTGTGCTTCCGCCATTATTCAATATCGCTTCGCAAACCTCTGCTACCTCAGTTTATAGAGGATCTGACCCAAAAAACTTTGGCTTCAAAACTGGCTTAGGACCACAGTTAAATATAACACCTATCAAAGGATTTATGATTTCAACTATTTTGAATATAGGGTTTTTATCAGTCGGTCAGCGAGCGTACGATGTGGCGCAAACTACCCAGATTAAAGGACAGCAATATGAATTTATTACAGCTAAAGTAAAAGAGAACACCTCTGGCGGTTTTGCGGTGATGCCCAAGTTGCGGTTTGCATATATGTTTAGCAACAATATAGGGGTATGGACAGAAGCCTGCTATAGCTGGACAAAACAGGTACAAACTAATACCGAAATAATGGTACCTGATGGCAACGCTGATAGAGAAGGAAATTATAATCTATTGCAGTTGCAAAATGTAGAATACAAAGCCCTAGAACCCATCAAAGTTGGTTACAGGGCTTTAGGGGTAAATGCAGGATTGGTGATAGCGATAGGCAAGCGATGCGAAGATAGACCAAAAATGGGTTGGGATGGAGGAGCTGAAAACAAAACTAAAATGAATAAAGCCAATGTCAACAGGTCTAGAAGCAATATCAAACAGCAGATTGATGGCAGGCCAGTTACAAATGACTCAACAAGTACAGAACCTGCAAAAGCTAATATCAACAGGTCTAGAAGCAATATCAAACAGCAGATTGATGGGAGGCCAGTTAAGAATGATTCAACAATTACAGAACCTGCAAAAGCCAATATCAACAAGTCTAGAAGCAATATTAAACAGCAGATTGATGGCAGGCCAGTTACAAATGACTCAACAAGTACATTGCCTGCAAAAGCAAATATCAACAGGTCTAGAAGCAATATCAAACAGCAGATTGATGGCAGGCCAGTTACAAATGACTCAACAAGTACATTGCCTGCAAAAGCAAATATCAACAGGTCTAGAAGCAATATCAAACAGCAGATTGATGGCAGGCCAGTTACAAATGACTCAACAAGTACATTGCCTGCAAAAGCAAATATCAACAGGTCTAGAAGCAATATCAAACAGCAGATTGATGGCAGGCCAGTTACAAATGATTCAACAAGTACAGAACCTGCAAAAGCAAATATCAACAGGTCTAGAAGCAATATCAAACAGCAGATTGATGGTAGGCCAGTTACAAATGACTCAACAAGCACAGAACCCGCAAAAGCAAATATCAACAAGTCTAGAAGCAATATCAAACAGCAGATTGATGGCAGGCCAGTTACAAATGACTCAACAAGCACAGAACCTGCAAAAGCAAATATCAACAGGTCTAGAAGCAATATTAAACAGCAGATTGATGGCAGGCCAGTTACAAATGATTCAACAATTACAGAACCTGCAAAAGCAAATATCAACAAGTCAAGAAGCAACATCAAACAGCAAATAGATGGCAAGCCGGTTACAAATGACTCAACAAGTACAGAACCTGCAAAAGCGGATATCAATAGGTCAAGAAGCAACATCAAACAGCAAATAGATGGCAGGCCAGTTACAAATGATTCAACAAGTACAGAACCTGCAAAAGCAAATATCAACAGGTCAAGAAGCAATATCAAACAGCAAATAGATGGCAGGCCAGTTACAAATGATTCAACAAGTACAGAACCTGCAAAAGCAAATATCAACAGGTCTAGAAGCAATATCAAACAGCAGATTGATGGCAGGCCAGATACAAATGATTCAACAAGCACAGAACCTGCAAAAGCGAATATCAACAAGTCGAGAAGTAATATCAAACAGCAGATTGATGGCAGACCAGTTACAAACGATTCAACAAGCACAGAACCGGCAAAGACGAAAAAATCGTCTAACGGTCTTGCAACAGGAAGGCGTCAGCACACACCAGTAAAATTAACAGAAAACAACCAAGACAGTTCTGCCAATCCTGCAAAAGCAAATATCAACAGGTCTAGAAGCAATATCAAACAGCAGATTGATGGCAG
>Ga0335395_10000096_pt1 | contig 58695 bp, 45 predicted proteins | sample MAT02_FD_205744 | JGI IMG/M metagenome (GOLD analysis project Ga0335395, IMG submission 205744) | Freshwater microbial communities from Lake Fryxell liftoff mats and glacier meltwater in Antarctica - MAT-02 (spades assembly) (version 2) ... | reverse complement strand
GAGTTAAATCTGCCGTTTCGTTCGGATTCATTCCCGCAGTCGGTTCGTCCAAAAGCAAAACTTTTGGATCAGATGCCAAAGCCCTCGCAATTTCCAATCGGCGCTGGTCGCCGTAGGAAAGGTTTTTCGCCAACTCCGGCGCTTTCTTCACGCCTAAACCGACAAAATCCAGCATAGTCAGCGCTTTTATTTTAGCTTCCCGTTCTTCCGCCATCGCAGTCGGTGGACGGAGGATTGCACCCAACAAACCTGTTTTTAATCGGCAGTGTCTACCTACTAAAATATTATCCAGCACAGTCATATTGTTAAACAAGCGGATATTTTGAAAAGTTCTAGCAATGCCGAAAATTGTCAGGCGATCGGGAGGCAAACCCGTGATATTCTTATTTTCTAAGATTAACTGACCGGCACTCGGTTTGTAGATACCAGTGAGCATATTAAAAAACGTGGTTTTGCCCGCACCGTTGGGGCCGATCAAACTCGCGATCGATCCTTTTTCCAAAGTTAAACTAACTTGATTTACCGCTGTCAAGCCGCCGAATCGCATTGTAAGTTGCTGTGCTTCTAATAGTGACATTTTGGTTGTGTTTCCTAATATTAGTTTTGATCTTCTCCGGTAGGGTGCGTGACGGCAAATCAATTTAGGCGGAGTCTAGCAGGCTTCTGGCGTCACGCACCTTTCTTAATATATAAGGATTTGAGCCTCGAATTTGTGATTGTGGGTAGTTTTTGTTACTTTGCTTTGGTAAGGTGCGTCAGCAGAATATTGTTTGAGTTGAGTCAAATCTCTGGACTGACGCACCCTACAGAATTTGATAACTCGGGTTGCTCGGACGAGAGTTTGTGTAGCATCGTAATTCTATTCGGCGGGAAAAGATGTTTGTCAAAGCGGACTTTCTAACGTACAAACAAAATAGAACTTAATGGCTAATCTTTCACCTTTGCTATTGACTTCTGAAATCGGCTAAAGATTCGTTGCTCGTTTCACCATCTGAATGCAGTTCAGCTTGGTGAATACGATCGGGAATCAGCCCTTCCGGCCGCACGATCATCATCACAACTAAAGTTAAACCGAATAGAAATAAGCGCATTTGAATCGGGTCTAAACTGGTTGCTAGAAAGTCTGCTAACTGGGGGATTGCAATTCTGGGAAGTACAAAAGTATTCATAAAACCTTTGAGGACTTGTGCGAGTTGGGGTAGATAAAGCCGATCGGCAGACATGATAATGATCGCGCCCAAAATCACCCCAGTCATGTTGCCCAAACCGCCTAAAATCACCATACACAGGATGATTACCGACACCGAGAAATCGAAAACGCTGGGAAAAACCGCGCTGATATAGGCGGCGTAAAACGCACCTGCAAAGCCCGAAAACGTCGCTCCCATCGCAAAAGCCGAAAGTTTGGTTCTGACCAGGTTAATGCCCATCGCACTAGCCGCTAATTCATCTTCGCGCATGGCATTCCAGGCCCGTCCCAAGCGGGAATCTCGCAGCCGCGAAATCATGAAGTAGGCGAAGACAACTAGCAGTAAAATTAGGTAGTACCAGGGAAAGTAGTTGCCGGTGGTGAAGGTGCCGATGATGGGGAGAGATGGACGCCCGATCGGGTTAATTCCGGCTTCGCCTCCGGTGAGGTTAAAAGGTCGATCGCACCCAACGAGACACAACACTAATTCCGGCTTACCCAAAACCGCAGCCACAATCTTTGAGACTGGTTCATCGATGCGAATCGCGGTTAAATTCCGAAATACAACTGGGATAATTTCCCCAAAACCGAGGGTAACAATTGCCAAATAATCGCCCTTGAGTCGCAGTGTGGGAATACCCAGGATAACGCCCGCTATGCCAGCTACACCGGCGGCGATCGGCAAAACCACCCAAAAATTCCAAGCAATATTTAACTGCCCAGAAGATAGCAAAGCCGTCGTGTAAGCGCCGATCGCAAAAAACGCCGCATATCCCAAATCCAACAAACCCGCAAAACCCACAGTAATATTCAAACCCAGCGCCAACAGAATAAAGATTTGAATCTGTACTACCGTAGCAATCCAGCCAGTCTTAGCCTCAAGATCGATAAACGGAAACAGAATTAAGATAAAAGCTAATGTTACCAGAGTAGCCTGTCGCTGGCGTTCTCCCTGTAAACCCTGCAAAGCACCCATTAGTGTAGCTGTCAAAAGTGCGATCGTCAAACTGCAAATTCCGTACAGCAAAGTAGTCGGTAAAGCCACAGCAGATTGACCAGAAAAAGGTCTAACTAAAACCCCTTCTAGTACGCTAGCAACCAACAGCCAAACGCCCAAACCCAAGCCCGCTAAACTGCCAACTGTCGCACCCATTTTCGGGTTATAAACCTTCTGTTCTTGACAGGCTATAAAGCCGGCCGCCATGCCCATCAGCCAGCCGATGACAGTGCCGCTCCAACCGCCGAATAGGATGACTGTAAAAGAGGCGATCGCTCCTAAAATACCACTCGATTTAATTGCTTGGATTATCTTGTTTGACATAAGGAAGTTCGGCAACGAGCAATGTACGGGATGTAACGGATGGATGGAGGTAACTGCCGATCGGATAGTTATCGGGCTAGCTACAGTTTAGAATCTTTTGAGTTCGATTATTGCACCAAAAGCGACAAAACTTGAGATATACTGGAACTGTTACCCCAACACACTTCAAATGGGCGATCGCGATATGGTACAAGCTGCTCAAAAAACTATCACCCTGGACGAGTTTTTGCAACTCCCAGAAACCAAACCTGCTAGCGAATACATCAACGGTGCTATTTTAGAAAAACCTATGCCAAAAGGAAAACACAGCAAACTACAAGGCAGACTCGTCACAGTCGCCAACGACATCGCAGAGAAACCGCAAATTGCGATCGCCCTACCAGAACTTCGCTGCACCTTTGGCGGACGTTCTATTGTTCCCGATGTCGCTATTTTTGTGTGGAATCGCATTCCCCTAGATGCTGACGGCGAAATTGCCGATACATTTAACGCTTACCCAGATTGGACAATAGAAATTTTGTCCCCTGGCCAAAGCCAAACCAAAGTTATAAACAATATTTTGCACTGTTTGAATGCAGGTTGTCAGATGGGTTGGTTGCTCGATCCTGATGAAAAAAACATTTTAGCTTATCCCGCAGGGCAGCAGCCGATCGCACTGCAAGAACCGACAGATATACTTCCAATTCCCGAATTTATGGGGGAAATGCAGTTGACTTTAGGCGAAGTTTTTGGCTGGTTGAAACCAGGGAATATCTAATTTGATAGCGCAGGTTAACTCGATATTTCGCGATCGTATTTTCAGGCGATCGCAAATCCAGTATGTTTGCGTACTTCCGGCGAATGAAACGCCAAAACAATGCAGTTTTCAGGAACGCCACCTTCCAGTAATTCATCGGTAATGCCGTCTTCAATACCATCATAATGAATCCAGAGTTTGCCGTTGCGAATTTCAACGTGAATCAGGCAGTAGTGAAGTCGCTTTTGCCCCTCCCAGCCTTCACTCATCAATAAAAAATCATTTCGGTCTTCGCTGACAATAACTTTGTTATTAATCTGGGCGTATCTGTACGGTAGGCTGGCATAGTACGACAGAATTTTATAGATTAACTCGCGGTATTCATCTAGTTTATCCATCTGGTAATAACCTCCTGAATTGAATCGACAACGATAATTTTTATTATTCCATCTGCCAGAACAACTTGCACGATATCTTCAGCAAAGAAGCTCACATAAATTTCTTCGGTAATTGCTAGGTATAGCGTACGATTGGGATCTATTCTAGAGAGAATTTTCAAGTACAAAGTAAATTGCCCGATCGCATTTTCCCAATCTTTGACTGGAGATTTACCGACAAAACTTTTGATTTCAACGGCAATGGTTTGTCCTTCGCGTTCGGCAGCTAGCAGCTTTTTAGCCCCCAGATCCACAAACACACCGCGCGAACCAAATTGCAAAGTCAGAGGATCGTCTGTAATTATCCACCCATCCTTTTCTAAAGCAGTCCTGACATTATTATGATAAGTATCTTTTGCCATTATTTCAACCCTGCACCTTCAAACCTTCTCCTGAACATTCTCACCCAACAAACCCCCAGGGCGAAAAGCCAAAATCACCACCAAAACCCCAAACACCCAAGCATTAGTCCAGCGGCTCGACAAATACTGATCGCTCAAAGACGAAAGCACCCCAATCAAAACCCCTCCCAACATCGCCCCAACAATATTACCAATCCCCCCCAAAACCGCCGCCGTAAAAGCCCTCAGACCCGCCGTAAACCCCATCGTAAACACAATTGTATTGTTATACAAACCAACCAAAATCCCCGCCGAACCAGCCAAAGCTCCCCCGATCAAAAAAGTCAGAGCAATAATCTGATCGACATTAATTCCCATAATCTTAGCAGCATCGCGGCTTTGAGCAGTAGCCCGCATCGCCTTTCCCAGACGAGTGTACTGCACAAACACATGAAGCAAAACCATCAATACAACAGCCACCACCAACACAATTAAGTCTTTGGTAGTAAATACAATAGTGGTTTGAATTCCCATAGCTTTGAGAATATCAACTCGTGGTAACAAATCGGGGAAGCTTTTCGGAGCAGCCGAATTAGAACCCATCACCGGAATAAAAGCCTTCAATCCTCCCCAAAATAATCCCATATTTTGGAATATAAAAGAAACTCCGATCGCCGAAATTAACGGAGCCAAGCGAGGAGCATTTCGCAAAGGTCGATAAGCATACTTTTCGACAACAATATTTAGTCCAGCACAAAACAGCGAACATACAACCAAAGCGACTAACATCACCGGTATCGCAATACTTAAAGGTGCACCGTCTTGAATCCCAAAAGCTCCGAATACAGTTAGCGAAGCAAAAGCGCCCAACATATACAAATCGCCGTGAGCAAAATTGATCAGCTCAATAATGCCGTAAACCATCGTGTAACCCAAAGCAATAATTGCAATCAGCGCGCCGTTGACTAAACCCACTAACAACTGTTGAATCAGCACTTCTGGACTGCGGATTATTTCACCAATAATTTTGGGTAAGTCAAATCCGGCGATCGGGCCCAACAACAAAACTATATATGCTACACCTATATATAAGAGAATACTCTGCCAGTTTTTCATAATTTTCGGTAATTGGTAATCGGAAATCGGGAATTGTGCATTGAGGCAGAAACCGGGTTTTTTTATACTCGTTACCAGGCAAAGCCTGGTAACGCAGATCCAGAGGCTCTGCCTCCAATTTTTCTACTATAAAAGCGAGGCAGAGCCTCTAGACATCGGTTCCCAGGCTCTGCCTGGGAACCAGTTAACCAGTTAAATCGGAAATCGGAAATCGGGAATCTGGCATTGGGCATTGAAGGGAAAAGGGAAAAAGAAAAAGGCAGGATTTTTTATAATCCCTTCTTCCTTCTTCTTTCTTCCTTCTTCCTTCTTCCTTCTTCCTTCTTCCTTCTTCCTTCTTCCTTCTTCCTTCTGACTAATTATTCAGTCTTGAGTGCACTCACAAACTCCCACTTGCCGCCTTTAACAACATTTCCTGACATTACAGTCAAGCTAGTGTCACCATTAGCATCAAAACTCCAAGTGCCAAGTACGCCGTTAAAATCCTTAGTTGCCAAAACAGCATCGCGGATCGCAGCGCGGTCATTTTTGCAAACCTTATTAATTGCGCCGATAATCACCTTAGCAGATTCAAAAGCATAAGCTGCATAAGCTTCTGGTTCAGCATTATATTTTGCCTTGTAGCTTTCATACCACTTCGCGCCCTCGCCAGTCAATTCTTTAGGAGGCAAGCCGCCAAAAGTAGCATAAACGCCTTCGGCATCTTTGCCTCCTGCATCAATTAAAGCTTGGTCTTTAATGCCGTCCGGGCCCATGATTTTAACTGCTTCAGGTGTCATTCCGACATTTCTGATGTCTTTAATGATTTGTCCGGCATTGCTTTGGGTAGTGCCACCAAAGTAAATCATTTCTGGATTCAAAGCTTTGATCTTATTCATTAAAGCTTTGTAATCGCTGGCTTTGATATCAATTCCCTCGCGGCCGAGGACTTCAATTCCCGCAGTTTTAGCAGTTGCTTCAAAAACGTCAGCAATGCCTTTGCCGTACAGTTCTTGATCGTCGAGGATGTAGACTTTTTTAACTCCTAAAGATTTCGCCCAGTTGGTGGCTACTGTACCTTGGATGTCGTCAGCGGGTACAACGCGGGTGAAATTGCGAGTGCCTGTAGGGTAATAAACATTGGGTTCTTTGGGTTCGCCTTTTCCTGGTTTGGTCAAGCCCGGATAGGTGTTTGCCGGACTGATCATCACGACGTTAGCTTGGTTGAGCACGGGGATTGAAAGTTTAGCGGCACCTGAGTTGTAGTGACCGATGACGGCAACTACCGAACCGTCAGCGACGGCTTTGTTGGCGTTCGACGTTACCTGTGCCGGGTCCCATTTGCCAGCGGCGGCGGTGGCGTCATCAAGAACTTCGTATTCTATTTTGATTTTGCCGTCGCAAGCTTTGGAATCGGTTTCGGCGAGTGCTTGTTTGATGCCATTGACCATTGTTTGAGATTGACCCAAAGCGCTACCTGTCATCGGCAGCATGGAGACTATTTTGACAGTATTTGGGTCTCCGGGGGTGCTAACGGCGACGGGAGAGGCTGCGGGAGTCGCTCCGGGACTGCTTCCGGGAGTTGTGGCGATCGGTGTTTGAGGATTTTGACAGCTAGCGCACAGAGAGGCTGTGGCGGCGGCAAAAAGTATTGTCCGCAATCGGGCCGCGCCCGGATTCTGGGTTGTGTGGGTTTTTGAGGGTGTGGCACTTTTGCCTGATTTCTGGGAAAAGTTCATAGGTTGGTTGCTTGCTGGTGTTTTTGCATATTTTTCACTTTAGTCAGTATGTAGTCAAGAGTTAGCACAGATTTTGAAATTTTGGTTAAATACAGTCAATCGTCTGGATCTGCTTGGTATTGTACGATCGCAGTTTGGATTTCTTCAGCCGAGACGTTTGCTTGTTCTGATTTTGAGATAAGACGGCGGTTGAAACCGCGCCTACAAAAACGAAGTCCGCCTCCGCGGACTGAAGAGAATAACATAATTTTCACCGTCAACTCTTCAACCCGCGGAGGCGGGTTTTGTTTGTATAGACGCGGTTTCAACCGCCCAGTCTTCTGAAGAGAACAACGTAATTTTCACCGTCAACTCTTCAACCCGCGGAGGCGGGTTTTGTTTGTATAGTTCCTATAATCTGGTTTCCAATGAAGTTCCCTTGGATAATCTCACTGAGGACAGGCTGAATATCGGTTTGAATTTGGCGATACTTTTTAGCCAGTCCTTTGAGGCGACGCTTGAATAGTGCCGTGAATTTGAGTTGGACTAGCATATCAGACATTGATGTCGTCCCAGAGTTCTGATACGGGGAAAGTTTGTCCCGATGAGGCTTGGTGGAGGGAGGCTTTCAGATCCGCGAGGATTTGGTCGTTGGAGTCGTTGTCTGAGTCAAAATCTGAGTCGAAGTCTGGGGCCGCAGATTGTGTCCGACTGGTCAAAAATTCCAGGAATGTCAAGGTTTGCTCTAAAAGCGGTTCAGGAGTCCGTTCGATCGCTTCGAGAAGGCGTTGTTTAATCGGCGACATAATATGACCTCTAAATCTATATCCTCTCATTTTATTGTTTCGTCGATCGATCCTATGACTATGATGGTCTTTCGTTCCCAGGCTCTGCCAGGGAATGCCTACCGGGAGGAAGAGTCTCCTGCGCTGTAGCCAGAGCCTCAAAAAATGGCTTTTCAGGCTCTGCCGGGAAACCAGTTAACCAGTTCAATAAAAATATCAGTATTCTAGAGTCATTACTCCTCTGTTTAAGCCAAAAGTAACTATTATGCACCCGCCAGCATCTGAAGGTTCAGTCAGCCAAACGCGCCATGTTACAATCAAGATTCGAGGTAAGCTGAATCAATGCGCTGTAATCGATCGCGCGGCGCAACTACAGGGAAAAAGCCGATCGCAATTCATACTTGAATCAGCCTACCAAAAAGCTCAAGATGTTCTGCTAAACCGATATTTTTTTGGGTTAGATGAGCTAAAATTTAAACATTTTTTGGCGCTGCTTGATGCAACGCCGACACCAAATCAGCAGCTAAACGCATTACTGAAAACAAAAGCTCCGTGGGATTAGATCGAGATTTAGACAAACTCTGCCCACCAGACAATCAGATATTATTGGCTCTCGTTGGAGGTTTGCTAGCGCATGATTGAGTTACAAGCTGATTTAGAATATGTGGTGAACGATCGCCTAAAAGTCTCTCTAGATGCGATCTCGCAATTTTGCCAGCGTTGGAACATTATCGAGTTTGCCCTCTTTGGCTCAGTGCTGCGGGATGATTTTCGCCCCGATAGCGATGTGGATGTATTAGTCACCTATGAGCGATCGCACCGCCTCACGCTTTCTCATTTATTGGGAATGCAGGAGGAGATAGAGGATTTATTTCAGCGTTCTGTGGATTTGGTGGAAAAAAAGCAGTTAAAAAATCCCTATCGGCGATCGAACATTTTGAAAACCTATCGAGTGATTTATGCAACCCAACGAGCGGGATAGTGGTTCACTTTGGGACATGGCGCAGGCAATCCGTCTGATTCAAGAGTTTACGACTGATGTTTCATGCGAGACTTATCTTGAAAATGTTTTTATTCAAAGTGCCGTAGAGCGGCAGTTGGGGATTTTGGGAGAGGCAGCTCGGAGAGTTTCGATCGAGTTTCAGCAGTTCCATCCCGAAATCGATTGGCGAAATGCGATTAACTTACGAAATATTTTGGTTCACCGTTATGACCAAGTGAGTTCCGAAGTTATTTGGAATATTGTTACAAGTGTTTTACCTAGTTTACTGGTACAAATAGAGGCATTATTGCCGACCTTACCTGATGATAGTTGAACGATCGCCCACAAAAGCAAAATGGGCGATCGCCAGATCGCGCATTTTACCAAAAATCAACTAGACTGCGAAATCAAAGACGCATCTTTTTTGTCCTTGGAGCGATCGACACTAAAATCTTCATAGTACGATCGCTCAGTATTCACATCCCACAAATCGTGCTTTTCACCAAGCAGATTTCTCACTGCCAGCATCCCCGTCAACATAGAATGGTCTTGGTTGTTGTATCGGTGCATACCATTTCGCCCGATCGTCTGCAAATTCTCAATTCCCTTCAAAAAACCTTCAAGTACCCGCAAATGTCCGCGATATTCTCCATCATAAACTGGATAAGCTTTCGGTTGCCGTATCACAACTCCATCCTCAACATCCGCAGTTTTTGCTAAACCCAAACCAACCAACTCGCGAGTTGCTAATTCCACAAGTTCCGCATCCGACATTTCCCAAATTTCGTCGCCTACGCTACAGAAATATTCCATTCCTAAACAAGTTTTGCTGACATCAGGAACCAAAGCGGTGCTCCAATTCTTAAAATTTTGAATTCGTCCGACTTTGACTTCGGGAGAGTGAATGTAAATCCAGTTGTCAGGAAATAAATTTGGGCGATCGACAATCAGCGATACAATCAAGAAATCTCGATATTTGAGCGATCGCGCCGCGTGCAACACCTCTTCGGGGGGCTGCGGTTTCATTCTTGCTATCAGCGCCGATATCGGCATACTCGTAATGAAATTATCCGCCGAATATTGGACTAATTCTCCGTTATGCTCAGCAGTAATAGTTTTAATTTTATTATCTTCACGCTCAAAGCTAATCACCTTAGTATCGAGATAAACCTTGCCGTCTTTATTTTCCACAGCTTCCGCGAACTTTTCCCACATCATCCCCGGCCCCAAAGCCGGATAGTCAAACTCTTTGATTAACGTTTTGGTGTCGTTGCTACCAAACAAAGCATTAATAATCGCTGTTGTCAGCGACAATCCTTTAATCCGCTGCGCCGCCCAATCCGCTTGAATTTCCGAACAAGGAATTCCCCAAACTTTTTCAGTATAAGTCTTGAAAAATGTTTTGTACAAACGTTCGCCAAAACGATTGATCACCCACTGTTCAAAAGTTGTTTCTTCCCGAAGCGGCCAGATTCTCACTTTCAGATAGCTCAAGATAATCAGCGCACTCTCAATTATGCCCAAATTAAACAGAGTATTGAAGGCACTAATCGGATAGTTAAAAAATTTACCTTGATAAAAAATTCGCGACAATCGCGGCACCTTAATAAACTCATTTCCCAGTACCTCTTGCCACAACTCCTGCACGGCTGCAACTTTAGTATAAAATCGGTGGCCGCCAATGTCGAAACGGTAGCCTTTGTAGCTTTCGGTGCGGGCCAACCCCCCAACTTTATCCCCTTTTTCCAGTACCACAGGGATGATGCCTTGCTTGACTAGCTCGTAGGCAGCCGTCAAACCCGCAGGCCCAGCACCCACGATCGCAACCGGATAATGTTTCACTCAGCCTACCTCCAGCTTTTTTATCGAACTATACTATTATTTATAACTTCTAAAATAGATAGATGCACCCGTGCATACCCTGAAAAACTATCGATCGATCTGATGTTGAAGCGCAATTGGCCTTGATTTATTCAGCGATACAGGCAAGCTAACTTTGGCAGTCAAGGGCTTTTTTTGGGACAAATGGCGAGCCGTGCCGATCGCAAATGCCAGTCCGCTGTAAAAATAGAAAAGCCAGTGCCAAGGAATTGTTTTCAGAGCAAATAGAATACCGTGTTTTTGCTTAAAAAATCGATAAAGCGGTGCATTAATTGCTACTAGCGGCACAGCCACCAACGGCACAGCTACCAAGCAGCTCAGCGACCAGCAGGTTCCCAAAACCAGAAGCAGCATTGCATAAGTTAAAATCACGCTGAGCCGATTCGACACTTGCAAGTTGAGGTCGTTATTCAATTTGCGATCGCGCCAAATCAGTTCTGTCCAAGGCAGCGCTCGGTAAAAAAAGTCAGCTTTCACCATCCCCATCGCTTCCCAACGCTTTAAGTGCTTCACCTGCAATGTTTTGCACAGCAGAATTTTATAACCGGCTTGTTTCAAACGGTAGCCCAGCTCAATATCCTCGATCGAAGGTTCGCGGTAACTCTCATTAAAGCCACCCATCTGCAAAAAAATTTCCCGGCGAATCACTCCGCAAGCTCCCCAAAAAGTCGAAGCTTCTTCGTTACCTGTTTGGTGCACGTAGTGGTGCAGCAAATTCCTATACTGGGATAAAAAATCTGGATCTCCAGGAGCATCATCGTAGGAGCCGATCAAAGCAGCTAAGTAGGGATTATTTTTGAACACCGATTTCGCATAACCCACAGCTTCAGGACAAACAGCGACATCAGCATCCACAAAAAACAGAATATCTCCCTTGGCAGCTTGCGCTCCCAAATTTCTCGCTCTCGCCGGGCCTCCAGATTCGGGAATTCTGATGACTTTTGCGCCGAATTCCTTGGCCAGACGCCAAGAACCGTCGCTTTCGCCATCTGCTACTACAATAATCTCGATCGGTCTCGGTACAGATTGAGCCAGTTTTGACAAACAGGTGCGGAAGTAAGCTCCCCCGTTGTGGACTGGGATAATCACGGATACAGTCGGTTCTTTGGTATAAATCATTACCGAGTTTACTTTAAATTGCAGGGAAAACAAATGATTGAATTTCAATGCTCCTACTGTACGAAGGGTAAAATCAGCTCTACTTTTTTATTTATAACCCGATTTCTGTTTATCTTCAACTAGATTTTTTACTAACATTGTAGGCTGCATTTATCCCGACTCATGTCTGTATTCTAAGCCACATCTGGCTGAGACTCACCTGATGAAGACAACAGCTTTACGAAATCTTTATATATATTATTGTTTTTGTAAACCTGATAAAAAGCCCCACCAGCCATTGTGTTTGAGAGTATTCCACCACACAAGAATTTTATTTTTTACTTAGCTATTGGTATAGAATACAACATATTAATACTGAGGACAGCCAACGGTGAGGACTTGCCCGTACAGTTGATTTTACAGACATCATGGGCGATCAACTCCTGCACCAAGTCTGTATCCCGACTGCTGTGTCAATGCACATTTTATGAGTTTTGGCAATATATTTAAAATGTACATCTGAAAATTTTTCACGATGTGCGATCGAGCTTTGGTGATTTGCTAACATACCATTAGCTCGCTTTCTTTGAGCCAAAACTTTTACCTACACAAATTTTTATCCTGCATGAACACATTCCAAAACAATTTAAAACCACCATTAATTTCAGTCATCATACCAGCTTACAACGCCGAAAGATTTATCGCTAAAACACTAGAATCTGTCTTATCTCAAACCTATCAAAACATAGAAATTTTAGTAGTTGACGACGGCTCAACAGATACAACAGCCGAAATCGTCAAATCCTTTGCCCAAAAAGATAGGCGAATCATCTTATTGCAGCAGTCAAATGCCGGCGTCGCCGTCGCCCGCAACCTAGCAATTGAAAAATCAAAAGGCGAATATATTGCTCCCATCGATGCCGACGATATTTGGTATCCACCAAACCTAGAAAAACAAATAGAATGCTTAATAAAATCAGAACCCACTGTCGGAGTAGTCTATTCCTGGTCAGTTGACATCAACGAACAAGACTTGCTCACAGGCGGATTTTACAACTCCACCATCGCCGGAGAAGTTTACCAAGCATTAGTTTATAAATATTTTATCGGCAATGCCAGCTCATCCCTAATCCGCCGCGCTTGCTTTGAAAAAATCGGCGGTTACAACTGCCAATTAAAAGCAGAAAACGCTCAAGGCTGCGAAGACTGGGAACTGCATCTCCGCATAGCCGAACATTATCAATTCAAAGTAGTGCCAGAATATTTAGTTGGCTATCGGCAGATTGCCAGCAGTATGTCTTGCAACTATCCAGCAATGGCAAAATGCCATTCATTAATTATGGCAGATGTCCGGCAGCAACATCCAGAAATTCCCAGCAATATTTATCGCTGGTCTAGCAGCAATTTTTACATTTATCTAGCAGTAAAAAGCAACCGCAGCGGCAATCACCGCAGTACATTATTTTGGCTATTTCGAGCTTTCCAAGAAGATTTATTTATGGCACTATTGCGTCACAATCTGTACTTACTGTCAATAAAAAGTATATTAAAAATTATAGTCTCACCGCCCACTGAATCGGGCTTAAAAGTAAAACCAACATCAGAATCGAGTACAGGAACAACACTGGCAAAGATAGAGGCGCGGACGAAGGTTCACAGAATGTTACCGTCGCAGGTATATGAAAGAATGCGGTTTAACAGTTTAGCAAGATAGACTTATATAATCTCCGGTCATGATTCCTGTAGGGGCGGGTTCACCAACCATTTATGAAACCCACAAATAATCTCATAAACCCGCCCTGTCCTCGCGATTATTTACATCTAATTTTGAATGAAGTTAACCGATGTAAGGGCGATCGCACTTACGCCAGAAAGAACACCTAACGACTGTCCTGTCAAGGCATTTTTGATTAAAGCGCCCTGAGAATCTTGAGTGATTGCCAACTGACTGAAACTCAAACCTCCCGACAATCCAATCAAATCTTGGCCTTGGACAAAATCAGCAACTATGTCAAATCCTTGACCCGCAACTAACACAAAGATATCGCTCCCTTTTCCACCAACTAAAGTATCATCTCCCGCGCCTCCAATCAAAGTGTCTGTACCGCGATTGCCGTATAAGATATCGTCGCCACTACTACCGAATAAATAATCGCCTCCTTTACCTCCATAAATAGTATCGTTACCGCTATTCCCGTCGATGAAATCGTTGCCGCGCTTGGCTATGAAAATGTCGCTACCGATTGTACCGATTAGATTGTCGTCACTATTTGTACCTTCGATCGCATTTGGAGCATTGCTAACAATTTCTGTTTCGCCCGTTACGATTGGAACTGCTGGCGAATCCGGTGCTGTTACACCTTGAATTTGATTTATTAATGCTGTTTCCGTATTTCCCGCAACCGCTAGTTCAATCGTTTTATTTCCCGCAGTTACTGCTTTTAAATCTTGCGCTGTTTTGCCTAAAGCTACTTTTTGAACGCGGGCGATTTCTGTAGGAATTGCTGAAGGTATAAAGTTAACCACAACTGAGTCAACCCGCTGATTTGCTGCTGCCATGACTGTTGCAGCTTGCTGGGAAATTGGCAATATTTTTTGCAAATCAAAATTTGGGTCGATCGCCCGCATTTTCCCGGCTGCTTGTTCGATAATTGGCTGTAAAGCAGTCGCATTGCTCAAATTGAGGACGCTGTTAGATTGAATGCGATCGCCGATCGCACTCACAACTTCCTCAGTAATTGCTGCCATCGAAGCTATCGAAGCACCCGCAAATAAATTAGCAGTTTGGGTGATGAAGTTTTGGACTTTTACCATTGCAGCCAAAGTTTCGACACCGCCCGGTTGTTGGCTGTTTGTCGCGGCGATCGGATCTAAATTTAACAAGTCGATATTGGCAGGTAAAGCAAGAGTCGATCGCACTTGATCCGTGGCAATTTCCGGGTCAATTCCCCGGTCGATTGCATCGGCAACTAAACTGGTTAATAGAGTGACAACAGTTGCATCGGTAGGGGCTGTTACCGGAGTTTCTAAAGGCAAACCTGTAGCGATATCTGTACCGCCGATCGCAACTAAATTTCCTTCACTCGGATCGAGTTCGCCGTTTTTGTTAATATCGAAAATTTCAAAGGGAATGTCGAGTTCAAATTCACCGCGACTTCCTGTAGTTGTAAATGGTTCGCTAGCGTCGAGAATGCTGTTTTTATTGGCATCCAAAAACAGCGTTGCCCCGGCAATGTAACTGTCAATGACAACACCGCTAGAATTGACATTCAGCAAGATTCTATCGCTCGCACTCGCGCCTGCTCGATCGGTGGCAGTTAGCTTAATCTCAATCCGTTGCAACGTTGACGGGTTGCCGCTGAAAGTGCGGGTGTTGGGGTTGAAATTCAGCCAACTCGGCAAGGGTTGACCGTTTGCTAGGGTGGCGGAATAGGTGAGGATGTCTCCCGGATCGCGATCGATAAAAGCATTGAAGGGAATGGTATATTCAAACTGCGATGAATTGCCGACACGCAAGTTTTGATAGTGCCACGGAGTTGTATCCCGGCCTCTGTTGACTGTTGGTGGATTGTTGAGCGGAATTGAAGGCCTTGGTGTTGGCGTTGGTGGTGTTGGAGGTGTTGGAGTTACTGGCGTCGGTGTTGGTGTAATTGAGGGTGTTGGTGTTGGAGTTACCGGCGTCGGTGTTGGTGTAATTGAGGGTGTTGGCGTTGGCGTGACTGGCGTTGTCGTGTTGAGCAGAATGGAGGCGGTGTTGGTGTTGATGTTCGCCACAGCTAAGTCAGGTTTGCCGTCGCCGTTGATGTCGCCGATGCTAACGTTGTCGGGGAGGCGGCCAGTTGTGAAGTCAACTTTGGTGGCGAAGGTGGGGGTGGTGGCTCCGGTGGTGGTGGTGTTGAGCAGGATGGAGGCGGTGTTGCTGTTGGTGTTCGCCACAGCTATATCTGGTTTCCCGTCGCCGTTGATGTCGCCGATGCTGACAGAGTAGGGGCCATCGCCAGTAGCGAAAGTGACTTGGGGGGCGAAAGTGGGGGTGGTGGCGCCTGTTGTGGTGGTGTTGAGCAGGATGGAGGCGGTGTCGCTGGCCTTGTTCGCCACAGCTATATCTGGTTTCCCGTCGCCGTTGATGTCGCCGCTGCTGACGAAGACGGGTTCAGTGCCAGTTGTGAAGGTGACTTGGGGGGCGAAAGTGGGGGTGGTGGCTCCTGTGGCGGTAGTGTTGAGCAAGATGGAGATGTCGCTGGCCTTGTTCGTCACAGCTATATCTGGTTTCCCGTCGCCGTTGATGTCGCCGCTGCTGACGAAGACGGGTTCAGTGCCAGTTGTGAAGGTGACTTGGGGGGCGAAAGTGGCGCTGGTGGCTCCTGTGGCGGTAGTGTTGAGCAAGATGGAGATGTCGCTGGCCTTGTTCGCCACAGCTATATCTGGTTTCCCGTCGCCGTTGATGTCGCCGATGCTGACGGAGCGGGCATCGCCAGTAGGGAAGGTAACTTGGGGGGCGAAAGTGGCGCTGGTGGCTCCTGTGGCGGTAGTGTTGAGCAGGACGGAGACGTTGCGGCCATTGTTTCCCACAGCTAAGTCAGGTTTCCCGTCGCCATTGAAGTCGCCGATGCTGGTGGAGGCGGGGCCACGGCCAGTAACCGAAGGTAACTTGGGGGGCGAAAGTGGGGCTAGTGGCTCCGGTGGCAGTGGTGTTGAGCAGGATGGAGGTGGTGTTGCTGTTTAAGTTCGCCACAGCTACATCTGGTTTCCCGTCGCCGTTGAAGTCGCCGATGCTAACGTTGTTGGGGCCATCGCCAGTGGGGAAGTCAACTTTCGTGGCAAAGCTGAGGATGCCCCTGTAGGTTTTAAGGGCGGTTTCTGTCAGCGCCAGTTTGGGTGGTGTGGGGGATGGGGGGATCAGTTGTTGAATTTCCCAGTTGCCGCCGAGTTTGCTGTTGCCTGTGGGCTGGGTGTTGGCGCAGATTTTCGCCCCGGTGAGTTGGTGCAGTTGAGTGAGGAATTGGTTCCCCGCGTCCCCGGCTGCTAGATTACATCCATATAAGATGATGCTGGCATTTGGTGTTAGGGCGTTGCGCCACTGTTGCAATTGTGGGCTGTAGTTTTTGATGTTGCTACTGTTGAGTGCTGTTGTGCCTAGGTACAGGTTGCCGGGGCTACCGTGGGAGATGATATGCAGGGTTTGGATATTTGTATGCTGAGCTAATATTTTGGCGATTTGTTCTACGGCATCGGTTTGGTTGTCGAGGCTGTAGGTTGCTGTACCCAGTTTTATCCCTCCCAGTATGTGTTCCAAGTCGGTTATGGCGGTGTCGATGATGGCGATTTCTGTTGGGTTTTGACTCAATTGAGCATCCAACTGCCAAAATTTTTGCTCGGTGGAGTTAGTTTGAGTGAGGGTTTTCATATGCTGGTATTTATGTATGGTTGGTTGCGGTGATTGATATTTGGGTTAGTCTGCCTTCACAGATTCCAAAATTCGCTGTTTTTAACGCCTCGCGCCAATCAGGAGCGAGTGAAAGTGTGGATTTTATCCCACTCAAGAGGTATTTTACGCAAATTTTGATTTGATATTTCACCATCAGACTTAAACTTTACACAATCTTTAAATTGTAACGATATATAAAAAATTATTAACCATTTTGGAGGCACTAAAAATGTCCGATCTGATTGCTACACAATCCATATGCGATCGCACTTTTCAAGCTACACTAAAACATAATGCTTTCCCGCAAAAGTTATGGTTCAAGCTATTTCCAAAACCCTCGCCCTAGAAGAATTTCTCAAGCTACCGGAAACCAAACCGGCCAGCGAGTTTATCAACGGTCAAATTATTCAGAAACCAATGCCCCAAGGAAAGCATAGCGCCGTTCAAGGAGACTTTGTTCCTGCTGTTAACCAAGTCCTCAGAACCCAACAGATTGCCCGCGCTTTTCCAGAACTCCGCTGCACGTTTGGAGGCAGATCGATCGTCCCGGATGTTGCCGTTTTCACTTGGGACAGGATTCCTCGCGATAGCAACGGCAAAGTTGCCGATCGAGTTCTCGTTGCCCCAGATTGGGCGATCGAGATCCTTTCTCCCGATCAAAATCAAACCAAAGTCATTCGCAATATCTTGCATTGTCTCGATTGCGGCACTCAAATGGGCTGGCTGATCGATCCCTACGAAGAATCGATTTTTGTGTACCGCAGCGATCGCACGATCGCCATTTTTGAACAACCTCAAGATCGACTTCCCGTTCCAGATTTCGCCAGTCCCATCGAGTTCACCGTCGGTCAAATCTTTAGTTGGCTGGAAGATTAATTTTATAGCAATTGCCACATTAGTATTGACACAAATCATACCATTTAGAAAAAATGTTGCAACAATAAAATTTTTGGGCTTGTTTCGTCCACCCAATTTGTAAGGTGCGTCGCTATTAGATTTTTAGTCTTTTTTAGATATTGTCGATGGCGACACACCCTACATATACTATCAAACCAGTAAATAGAAAATGTCACAACAAATTTCAGCAGACAGCCTTTACGATCGCGCAATTGCTCTCCAAAAGCAAGACAACTGGGAAGCCGCAACAACCGAATACTTACAAATTATTGCAATTCAACCTAATTATGCTCCCGCTTACTTTCAATTGGGAAATGCTAAATTAGTCAAAAAACAATGGCAAGAGGCGATCGCCTGTTACCGCCAAGCCTTAAACTGCGAACAGCGTTACCCTCAAGCGTGGTACAATTTAGGGGTATGTCTGGAAAATGTCGCCGAAGTCGATCGCGCGATCAGCGCCTACGAACAAGCCGTCACCTACAATCCCAATTATGCGATCGCCTATAATAGCTTAGGAAGCCTACTCGCCAAACAGGAACAACTGGAAGCAGCGCAAGTTGCCTATCAAAAAGCTTTAGAAATTCAACCAGATTTGATTCCAGCCTTGGGAAACTTAGCCAGAATTCAATTTGGCTGCGATCGATATGCTGAGGCGGCGGCAAATTATCAAAAAGTCTTGCAACTAGACGCGAATAACATCAATGCAATGGCAGCTTTGGTAAAAGTCAACCAAGTAATTTGCCGCTGGGAAAACTTAGCAGCCATCAGCGAACAAATGTGGGAAATTGGCGCAAGTTTAATCGCCCAAGATATTTTGACAGACTTCTCTATTTTTGACTTTACCCTGTTTTCGCCGTTTGCGGGCGATCGGCATTTAGCGATCGCCCGTTATTTCGCCAAATTTGTCAGCAGCAAAGTCGATCGCAATTACTTTCCCCCTCACCAACCCCCGGCGACTCTTCCCCAACGCCTGCGTATTGGTTACATAGCTGGGGATTTTCACAACCACGCCTTAACGCATTTAATGGGTGAATTGTTCGCATTGCACGATCGCGATCGATTTGAAATATTCGCCTACTCTCTCGGCCCCGACGATGCCAGCAATGAGCGACAAAAAATCAAAACAGACTGCGATAAATTTACCGACTTGCGAGATTTATCTACCCTAAAAGCCGCCGAGCAAATATACAATGACAAAATACATATTCTCATCGATATGGCAGGATATACCATATATTCTAACCCAGAAATCTTAGCTATGCGCCCTGCTCCGATTCAAATTAGCTATCTGACTTATGCGAATACAATGGGAGCCGACTTTATCGATTACTTCATCACAGATAATATAGTTACGCCGCCCCGCCTCGCCGAGTTTTTTAGTGAAAAATTCATCTGTTTACCAGATAGCTATCAAATTAACAACTACCTGCGAATTTGTCCCGCAGAAGATGCGGAAATTAAAGTAAAAAATCCTAAAATTCAATATGGCTTACCAGAAGGTGCATTTGTGTTCGCCTGTTTCAATCACAGCCGCAAAATCGAACCAGTGATGTTTGGCGTGTGGATGCGAATTTTAGAGCAAGTACCTAATAGTGTATTGTGGTTATTAGAGAGCAATCCAGAAGCAACAGAAAACCTTAAAAATGAAGCTAGTTTGCGGGGAATTGACGGAGAAAGACTGATTTTTGCACCGAGAGTGGGAAAAGCAGAAAATCTAGTCCGCCACGTTTGGATTGACTTATTTCTCGATACCTTATATTGCAATGCTCATACCACAGGTAGCGATGCTTTGTGGATGGGAATTCCGTTTATTACTTGTCCCGGCGAAACTTTTGCCGCGCGGGTAGGAGCGAGTTTATTAACAGCGGTTAATTTGCCACAGTTAATAGTTAATAGTTTAGCAGAATACGAAGAGTTAGCGGTGCAATTAGCAAATAATTCCGCTCAATTACAAGAGTTGAAAGATTATTTACACTCTCACCGCCGCCAGTTGCCATTGTTTGATACGGCTAGGACTGTTCGGCATTTAGAATCAGGATACAATCTAGTATGGCAGCAGTTTCAATCTGGGAAAGCACCCGCAGCAATCGCAGTGCCAGTAATAGATAATTCCCCCAATTTAACCGAGGTTAATGGTAAAATGGCAGTTAATTTAGTGTCTGAAGCCAGCGAAATTGTGGGCGATCGCGATTTCCCCACTTGGCTAACCCAACAAAAAATCAGCCTCGCCTGTACTACCTATCAAACCAGCCGATTGATGTTCATCGGTGCTCATCCAGAAGCCAACCGAATCTCTGGTTTTTGGCGGATATTCGATCGCGCAATGGGACTTTTTTGCACGCCATCACGCATTTACCTAAGTTCCAAATATCAACTATGGCAATTAGATAACGTGCTAGCAGCGGGACAATTGCATCAAGGGTGCGATCGGCTTTACGTGCCCCGCATCGCCTACACTACAGGCGACATCGACATACACGATGTAGCTGTAGATAGCAGTGGACAAGTAATTTTTATCAGCACATTACTCAATTGTATAGCCACATTGAGCGATTCTCACAGTTGCAAACCGCTGTGGAAACCTGGTTTTATCTCACAATATATCAACGAAGACCGCTGTCACCTCAACGGTTTAGCAATGGTGGAGGGAAAACCGAAATATGTGACGGCATCGAGTCAGTCGGATGTGGTGGATGGCTGGCGCGATCGGCGACAAAATGGCGGCATAATTATAGATATAGAATCCAATGATATCATCGCCACTGGATTGTCAATGCCGCACTCGCCCCGCTGGTATCAAGGCAAATTATGGGTGCTGAATTCGGGGCGAGGAGAGTTGGGTTGTGTGGATTTAGAGACAGGGATATTTCAGGCCGTTGCTTTTTGTCCGGGATACGTGCGAGGACTCGCATTTTGGCAAAATTGGGCTATTGTTGGACTCTCCAAACCTAGAGGCGGCGACCAGACTTTTAGTGGCTTAGAATTAGATGACTTGTTAGCACAAAAAGATGCCGAACCTCGTTGTGGAATTATGGTAATTGATATTAATACTGGCGCTGTAGTTCACTGGCTCAGATTTGAAGGGGTGGTTACAGAACTTTATGATGTGCAAATCATTCCCGAAGTGCAAAGGCCGATGGCTTTAGGTTTTCAGACTGAAGAAATTGCTCAATTAATTACTCTGGAAGTTTAAGAAGCCGCCAGGGAATTAATTCCCTGGCGGCCTTTCGGATTAAGTTAACATTAATCTCGCGCACAATTCCCCTACCATCAATCTAAGCGTGAGAAGCCGTCGCAGTTTTAGCTTGTGGCTGCTTACCGTCCGGCGAAAGCGATTCCCCTTCAATAAACGATCGCAACATCCAAGCCATTTGCTCGTGCTGTTCCATCAAACCAGTCAAAAAGTCTGCGGTTCCGTCATCTTTAAACTTTTCACCACACTGTTCAACGTGTTTGCGGAGATTGCGAATAATCAGTTCGTGATCGTCAACCAAACGCGATACCATCTCACTTGCTAAAGGCAAATCGCCGATATGTTCCTTAATCGAAGCATACTTGAGAAAACCCTCAGCAGTACCAATTGGATAACCACCTAAAGCTCTCACCCGTTCCGCCATAGCATCAATATTTACTGTTAACGCCTGATAGTGTTCTTCCCACAACTGGTGGAGCGAGCGAAACTGCGGGCCAACTACATCCCAGTGATACTTTTTGGTTTTGATTAATAGCAGATAAGCATCTGACAGGTCATGATTCAACAGTTCGATAACGCCTGCACGTTGCTCGTCAGATAGACCTATGTTTAACTTACGCATTGAAACTGTTCCCTTAAATTTCTGTTTAGACTTATTAAAACAAATTTCCCCAGCCGCTGACATCAACCCAGAGGACGATCGCACTTTACGAAAATTGCTGAATTTCAGGTTAAAGTAATCGCAATATAGATACCTTTAGATAGATGTCATGCAGCTTTTTGTTCCTGGCCGCCTTTGTCTGTTTGGCGAACACAGCGATTGGGCAGCCGCTTATCGCCCCCTCAATCCCGCTATAGCAAAAGGCTGCACTCTGATAGCCAGTACAAATCAAGGAATTTATGCCGAAGTCAACAAACATCCCACACACTTGATTTTGCGGGCAGCTTTAAATGACGGCACAAAAATAGAAGCTGCACTCCCAATGGAAAAAAATGCTCTGCTTGCTGAGGCAAAAACAGGAACTTTTTTCAGTTATGCAGCCGGTGTTGCCGCTCAATTTTTCTCGCACGGTGGGGTGGGAGGACTGGAAATTGACAATTATTTAACAGATTTACCAATTCAGAAAGGCCTGTCTTCCAGCGCCGCAATTTGCGTGTTAGTAGCCCGCGCTTTCAACCGCTTATACGATTTAGAAATGAACGTCCGCGGCGAAATGGAAATGGCTTATCTAGGCGAGACTGCAACACCTTCGCGCTGCGGCCGCATGGATCAGGGTTGCGCCTATGGAAATCGCCCGATTATGATGATTTTTGACGGCGCTAAAATGGATGTTGTTGAGCTAAAAGTTGCCAAAGATTTGTTTTTTGTCATCGTAGATTTGGGCGCTAGCAAAAACACTCAAGAAATCCTGGCAAGTCTCAATCTGGCTTATCCCTTTGCTGCGAATGAAGTTGCAGCAAACGTGCAGCAATATCTCGGTGCCATTAGTTCGAGAATTACGCAAGATGCAGCCGCAGCTTTACAGCAGGGAGATGCGGTTAAACTCGGCGAGTTGATGAAAGTTGCCCAGAGGGAATTTGACAAGCATTTAATCCCCGCTTGTCCGGGGCAGTTAACTGCTCCTGTTTTGCACGAACTTTTGAACTATCCACCGATTCAGCCTTATATTTTGGGCGGGAAGGGAGTAGGTTCTCAAGGAGATGGCACGGCGCAGTTTATCGTGAAAGATGCAGCAAGTCAACAGCAAGTTATCGGTATTATCAACAGCGATTTCCCTCAAATGGAATGTCTGAAACTGACAATCAGTTTAAAAAAGCATACAACGGTAGATTAGATTACAATCTTTAGGTCGTAAGTCATTGTCAATTCTTCCATTTAAAATCTAAAATCCTATGACAATTGGTTCTCAATACAGAGTTCGCAAAGCGGTGATTCCGGCCGCTGGTTTCGGGACTCGGATGTTTCCGGCTACTCTGGCTGTGAAGAAGGAATTCTTGCCAATTATCGATCGCACTGGCCGCGCTAAACCGATAATTTTGGCAATTGTGGAAGAAGCTTTGAGCGCCGGAATCGAAGAAGTTGGTATAGTTGTGCAAAAGGGCGATCGCACTTTTTTTGAAGATTTCTTTAAAACTGGGCCATCTTCCGCACTTTTCCAAAAACTGTCTCAGCAAAATCAGGATTATAGCAAATATTTACAAGATTTAGGATCGCAAGTTACAATTCTTACTCAAGATGTTCAGGAGGGGTTTGGCCACGCGGTATTTTGTGCCCAGGAATGGACGAACAACGAGCCATTTCTCCTGCTTTTGGGCGACCATATTTACTCATCGCAAACAGAAAGCTCTTGTGCGCGCCAGCTATTGGATATTTACTCGCAAGTGCAGCAAAGTGTGATTGGTTTGAGATTAACACCATCAGATGTAATTCATCACTACGGCTGTGCGACTGGTGTTTGGCAGCAACAAGATGCTATTTTGTCTGTGACGCAAGTTTACGAAAAGCCGGATATCGAGTATGCGCGGCAGCATTTAAGGGTAGAAGGCTTGGGAGAGGATTTATTTTTATCGATGTTTGGGATGTATGTCCTCAATCCTCAAATATTTGATTATTTGGCAGAGCATATTAGTGCCAATTTTCGAGAAAGAGGCGAATTTCAGTTAACATCGTGTTTGGATAAATTGCGGGAGTTCGAGGGAATGGCTGGTTATGTGGTGCAAGGGCGGTGTTTTGACACGGGATTGCCGGAGGTTTACCGGCAGACGCTGATTGATTTTGCCATATCTGGTGGTGCGATCGGCTAACGGGCCTGAAAATTGAGCCTGACACCTCGGAACTCTCAAAAATCCCATCTCGCCTAATTTGGCGCAGCCGCGTGCCGAGGCGATTTTGACCCGCAACGCCATCAAAAAAGTCTAACCGTAGGGTGTGCACCGCGCACCTCCCCCCAGATGGCGGCTCACAGGATTTGTTGGCCTTTGTCCTATATATATATGCGTTGTTCATATTTATAGTTGGTCGATCGTCCTTGACGCTACCACATACCAGTTTCCAAAAAGAATGCAACTTTAGGCAACCTCCAAACCCTTATGTCATCATTCATTCCCCAATTCTTCAATCTAAAATCTAAAATCCCAAATCGCAATACCTGCCGCTGCATCGCAGCCTCATCAGCTAAAACCCCATTAATACCGTTGTAGGCAGCCCCAAAATTACCTTAATTGTAACGAAGTATTACAGAATGACGCTAAAACAGCATAGAGGCTTGACAGCAAAGAATTAAGCCGCTATTCTGATAAACATACCCGGGTAAGTCAATTCACTGTCATATGCAAGAAAAGCAAAAAGTTACACTGTATCTTCCACCTGAACTGCATCGCCAGCTCAAAATCAAAGCCGCAGTAGAAACAGAACCGATGTCATCAATTGCAGAAAGGGCAATTGTATTCTACCTAGGAAACCCCGAACTGGTTGACGAAGTAGAGGCCTCCTACGGACAAACCCATCGGGTATACAACTGTCCAGAATGCACGAGTTCTGTGGTAATGCGAGATGGAGAACTGGCATCGGTAACAAGTCAGCCGAGCTTATTGGCTGAGCAGGATCTTTCAGTAAAGCAAGTGTCGGGCGTCAGTGCCAGCACAGCCCAACCGGGAGAGGAAGAATTGGTTCCCTGCTAAGAATGCCTTGCTTCCCCGAAAAGCGATAACTGAAACTTTCAGTAATCAGGCTAACGGCAGCATTGAGATTCAGCAAAGATAGCACCGTCTCTAGTGGGTCGAGGAATATGCAAGAAGAGATCAGTATTCTAATCCAAGCTCAATATCCTCTGATCTACCTCGTGACATCCGAGGAAGAGCGGTGTGAGCAAGCAATTTCGACAATAGCTCAAGCCAAACCGCAGCGACGAGTATTCGTCTGGACTGTAACCCAAGGCATGATAGAGCGCACGGATAACGGTCAACCTCGTACCACTCAGCAAAGCACCCTCTCCCCACAGGCAGCCCTTGAATGGGTAATCAGGCAGCGGGAACCAAGCAACAACCCTACTGGGATTTATATCTTCAAAGACCTTCATCCTTTTAAAGATGATGCAACTGTAACAAGGTTATTGCGGGATGCGATCGCCAACTTCAAAGGAACGCAAAAGACAATTATACTGATGTCTCCTTTGCAGCAAATTCCGATCGAGCTAGAAAAGGAAGTGGTGGTGTTAGACTTCGCTCTGCCAGACATGGCGGAACTAAACCAAGTATTGTCTAGCCAGTTGGAGCAAAGCAAATCTCGACGTATTACCACAGAGGGACGAGAAAAACTCTTGAAAGCCGCCTTGGGATTAACCAAGGATGAAGCTGAAAAAGTTTATCGCAAAGCCCAAGTTTGCAAGGGATGCTTGACGGAAGAGGAAGTAGACATTGTTCTTTCGGAGAAAAAGCAGCTAATTCGGCGCAACGGCATTCTAGAGTTCATCGAAGAAGACGAAACCTTGGATGCAGTCGGCGGCTTAGAAGAATTGAAGCGGTGGCTCAGACAGCGTTCCAATGCTTTCACAGAAAGAGCAAGAGAATATGGTCTTCCCCAACCCAAAGGGATGTTAATTCTCGGTGTACCAGGATGTGGCAAATCGCTAATTGCCAAGACTACATCTCGCCTCTGGGGACTGCCCCTGCTGAGGTTAGATATGGGTAGAGTCTATGATGGTTCGATGGTAGGTCGCAGCGAAGCAAACCTCCGTAACGCCCTGAAAACCGCAGAATCGATCTCTCCAGCCATCCTCTTCATCGACGAACTAGACAAAGCCTTTGCAGGAGGTACCGGTTCTGCTGACTCAGATGGAGGCACATCCAGCCGAATTTTCGGTTCCTTCCTGACTTGGATGCAAGAAAAAACTTCCCCAGTCTTCGTAATGGCAACAGCCAACCGCATTGAGCGGTTGCCGGGGGAATTCTTGAGGAAAGGACGATTCGACGAGCTCTTCTTTGTTGACCTGCCTACAAAAGAAGAACGCCAAGATATATTCAAAATTCACCTGTCAAAGCGCCGTCTGGACATCTCTCGCTTCGATTTAGAGCAACTGTCCAACGTTTCCGATGGCTTTTCAGGCGCAGAAATTGAGCAAGGGCTAATCGCAGCAATGTACGAAGCCTTCGCTCAAGATAGAGAGTTTACGCAGCTAGATATCATCGCGGCCATTAAATCCACATTGCCACTGTCTAAAACCATGACCGAACAGGTCAGCGCCCTCCGAGATTGGGCGAGACAGCGCGCAAGGCCCGCTGCGTCTTCCGTCGCTGAATACCAGCGAATGGAATTCTAAAAGCTTTCTCCTGGTCCAAACAGGAGCAAAGGCTAGCAACAGCTAGCAGTTCGATTCAAGAGCCGCCCAGCGGCGCCGTTAAATCCAGACCGTTGTTGTTTCTCTCTCAGTTTTATTAGGAGGAAATCCAATGTCTCACTTTAGCACTCTGCGTACCAAAATCACCGATGCCGAAATCCTGAAAGCTTCCCTGCGCGACTTGGGCATTTCAGTCAAGTCAGAAGCTGATGTTCGCGGCTACAACGGCCAACGTGTTCGCTCCGACATCGTGGCGATTCTCGAAGGCGAATATGACCTTGGTTGGTCTCGCAATAGCGACGGTTCCTTTGACCTGATTGCTGACCTTTGGGGCGTCGCCAAAAAGCACAATCAAACTGAGTTGATTAACTCAATCAACCAGAAGTACGCAGTGAACAAGACCTTGGCTGCAGTCAAGCAACGTGGTTTGCAAAACGCCAACGTCAAGCTGGTAGTGCAAAACTAATTGATCTGCGCGTTTCTAAGCTTGCGGGTTAACCACATACGGGTTAACCCGTTTTTTGCTGGGATGTAGAGTGGGGTTGTCAGCCCGTCAGGAGAGTTACAGTTATAGGACTTACGCACGCACTTGGTAGGGCGACGCACACTACACCTTACTTCTTGCTAGAGGCAGCGTCTACACAGGTAATTTGCGTAAGTCCTGGGTTACATGAGTCAAGCGACTTTAGATTAAATGTTTTCGCTCGCTCTTAAGTCAGGCGGATTAGTTTTTGCAAGTTCTTCCAAGCATTGAGCTAAAGTTTCTGCACTGCGGCGGTGGCTAAATTTGGCGATGATTTTTTTCCGGGATGCTTGAGAGAGGCTCAAAGCAAGCTCTGGATTCTGGAGGAGGTTGGCGATCGCATCTGCCATTTCTTCTGGTTTTTCCGATCGGACTAATATAGCATCCGCGCCGTCCTCTACTAGCTCAGAAGTTCCGCCTACATTAGTAACTACCGCCGGCACTTCCATCGCCATTGCTTCCATCACAGCAACCGGAACTCCTTCATTCAAACTTGCCAAAGCGAAAACGTGAGCTTCTTCTAGACCTTGGCGAATTCGCTGTTCCGAAACAGCCCCAAGTAGCTCCACGCATTCGGACATCGATTTATCTTCAATGATTTTTTCTAGCTCTTTGTGATATCCGCTGCCCCCTTGTTCATCCTCGCCTGCAATTTGCAGCCGCACGTCAAATCCCCGATTTCGCAGCAATTCTACAGTCTCAATCAAGTATTTGTGACCTTTCACCGGGTTGAGGCGGCCGCAAGCAAAAATCTTGCACGGACTTCCTTCTTGCCAAGGCTTGTAAAGGCTGCTGCGTTTAATTTCTGCAATATTCACTCCCATTGGAGCAACGACTAATTGTTTGGGAAGAAAGTTCGCTAATTTATTTTTGACATCATTGAGAAGCAGTTGAGATATGACGATCGCAAAAGCAGCATTTTTCCACTTTTGTTCCTGATTTGACCCGTACACTTCTAGAGTAGGCCCGTGAAGAGTCATACTATAAGTACAGCCTGTAAGAATTGAGTTAAATAAGGCTATATTGGCGGCATTGGCACAGGAATGAACGTGGATATGAGACCAACCTTTTGTTTTTGTTAACCCTGCTAGTTTGCCAGCCACAAAAATCCATGCTAAGAGTCGCACCTTTTCAGATAAGGATGTATCTCTCGCTTTGGCAATAACTGCGAGGCACCGCAACCATCCAGCGGGGCCAGCTTTGAGAACCTCTACGAATGAGTTAATAAAATCTTTCGCAGCAAAGGGAAATAGATAAACAGTATTTTTTTTAGCTTCTTCTGCCCATACGTGAGAAGCGATCGCTCTGGGGGGCGGTTGAGTTGATACTAAATCTGTTTCAATTCCAAGCTCTGCAAGAAATTGTCGCTCCCGCCACAAAAAAATGTGTGTTTGTCCGGGAAATTGTGGGATAAAGTATCCAATTTTTGCCTTCATCTCGCACCTGCTTTCTAATTTTTAACCCAAAGATATTTATCTACTATACTATGCAGAGGCACGAACACTTTTCTCACCCAGCATTTTTTGGTAAATTTCAACAATTTTTTCTGCCTTTCGAGCCCATTCAAACTCTTTGGCTCTTTCGATCGCTTGAGCTGACATACTTTTCCGCAGCTGATCATCTTCCACCAGAATTTTTATTTTGTTTGTTAATTCTTGGGTAAGATACTCTCTAGAATTTGGCTCGATCTTAAAACCTGTTTCTTCAGTTACATATTCCCCAATACCGCCGTTGTTTGCCACAATACAGGGCAGTCCGCAAGCCATAGCTTCGATTACCACTGCTCCCCCAAACTCTCTGACCGAAGGGAAACAAAAAATATCTGCTTTTCTGTAATAATCCACAGTTTCTTGTTGATTGACCCATCCGGCAAAGCTTACTATTTCACCTAAATTAAGCTCCTTCACTTTGTTTTCCAAGTTATTTCTTTCTGAGCCATCTCCTACTATTGTTAAGCGTATTTTACTTTTAATTGCCGGGTCTAATTTTCCAATAGACTCTATGACTATATCGGCGCATTTGTAAGGAACTAATCTTCCCACAAAAAGAAGATTGATATGGCTGACATCTTTATGGGAGATATTTGTCTGATTTAAAAATTCCTCAGAAATGCCATTTTCGTAGAATAAATCAATTCTTTGGTCAGGGATTGCAAACAAATCTTTTAGCATATTTAAAGTATATGTTGAACCTGCTAAGATTTTATCGGCTTTTTTGTATGTTTCTACATAACCTGGAATTAATGCTCGACCAACTGCTCTCAAAAAGTTGAATTGAGCAAATTCTTGTCTGGCAGTTTCTTGAAAGCCTGGTGGAAAGGGAATGCCTCCATTCACAGGGCCTAGAATAAAAGGAGTCTGCTGACACACACTGACTACCTTAAACGGATAGCGCGGCATCATGGGGGTAATTGCATGAACTATGTCATAATCTCCGTTGAGTATTTGCGATTTAAAGTTTTGATAGACTTGCTGATTAAACTCTTCATAAATTGGGTAGCTCAAGGCATTATAAAGAGGCCAATTTACTCGCCCATTGGCAGTAATCTTGGCGACTATTTTATAATATTGTTTGCTGAAATTTCCTTCTTCAAGGTAGAAAATTTTTTCGTATTCGGGGTGTTTGGCAAGCGCTGGTTTATTTCTAATATGGGTAACAAGTGTGGCATCAACTAAATTGTTAATTTGTTGAAAAAAATTGTATCCAACCAAAGGTACAGATGCCCATTCAGGATTGCATTGTTCTACAATCAATAAAACTTTTAATTTTTGATTACTCATTTGTTTGCTACCTGTGTCTGTGAGTTAATTTGGGATTATTGTATGAGTAAGCTAGGTCTGGGGAGTAATTCTAGCTTGCTGAATTAATAGAGTTGCTTGTTTTGTATTCGATTAATTTGCTCTGCTGTCCCAGCAATCGGCGCTGGTGAAACTGGATTTGACCTTGGAGCTGGGGAAATTTGGCTAATACGCAGGAAAAAGCGTAGATGGCTGCGTTTTTAGTGGTGATATCCCGATGCTTTTGATAATAGTTATATGTGCGATAGGTTACTAATGGGTAGCCAGTCAATATTAACAGGCTCCAGCCTTTTGTTGGTAATGCCATTGTTAAGGCTAGCGCTGGTATGATTAATCCCCACAGCCAGATGCTTTTGGTTTCTTTGACCCAATGGCGATCGGGCTTTTTGCCGTGCATCCAGGAGCCTTCAGCGTAGGCGTAACCTGCTCTTTGAGAACGTTTCCACCATTGAGTGAAATTGGTCATTTGCGCGTCGTGCATGGTCATTTCTGCATCTAAGCGGAGGATTTTCCAATCTTTTTGGCGCAACCGTAGGCACATTTCTGGTTCTTCGCCGGCGATTAGTGCGGGATTGAAACCTTCCACTTGCTGAAATGCTGTGGCGCGGATCATGGAATCGCCACCGCAGGCTGTGGTTTCGCCGATCGCGGTATCCCACTCAATATCGCACAATTGGTTGTAGATGGTGGCTGTGGGGTATCGTTCGCGCCTGCGACCACAAACTGCTGCTATGTTGGGTTTGGCTGTTAGTTCGCTAAGAGCGCGATCGATCCACCCATCAACTACTTCGCAGTCACCATCGACAAATTGGACAAATTCGATGTCTGGTGCTAGTTCTAGTAAGCGGTTAAAGCCTTCATTTCTGGCGCGGGCGGCGGTAAAGGGTGTAGATAAGTCGAGTTCTACTGTATCAGCTCCGAGCGATCGGGCTAACTCTAGGCTACCGTCTGTTGAGCCGGAATCGACGTAGACGACGCGGGCAACTTTGTTTGTGGCCCAGACTAGGCATTCGCGGAGGCGCTGGCCTTCATTTCGTCCGATCGCGACTAATCCAATTTCTTTCAAGTTTGGCCTCTTCAATTTGACTTGCAATCTGTTCTTTTAATATTTTATTGACACTCAAGCTAACTTCACAATATCTTTACACAATAATAAATTCCCTCAATTTCCTGTCTAATCAAATTCTGTTGTGAAAGTGGGGCGGGTTGATGTAGGTTATTAGTCTGAATTATAGATTGTTGGTGAAACCATACGTGACCCCAAACTCAAATGTGCCAAGCCCGTCATTCGAGTTTTAGGTCAAACCCTACAAGTATTGTAGTTACTTTACCGGACTGTCGATCGGAATCAGCGATCGGTGATACCCAGAATATCCAGATATTTTTGAGCAGTACCCTCCAGGTTGAATTGGGCAAGCCAAGCTGGATCGGCAGGCTTTGTTTGACCGGACAATACTTTTAAAATACCTTGCGCCAGCGCTTCGGTGTCCCCTACTGGAACTAACTCGCCGTACTTGCCTCCGTCTAAAAGTTCATAGGGGCCGCTTGGGCAATCTGTAGAAACAATTGGGGTTCCCAAAGCCATTACTTCTCCCAGTACCACCGGCCTGCCTTCCCAAGATGAAGACAAGACAAATACTGCCGCTCGTGCCATGTATGCAAAAGGATTTCTTACAAAACCAGGCATTAACACGTCATTTTCCAAGCCCAATTCACGGATTAGATATTCTAGTCGATCGCGCTCTGAACCCTCGCCTAAAATGATCAACCGAGCAGGGCGTACCTCTCGTACTTTAACAAAAGCATTAATTAAGTTAGAAAAATTTTTTTGCTTTTCTAATCTCCCCACTCCCAGAATTACAGGCACTTCTGAGGAATTAAACCACGGGTGGTCTACAGGTTCTTTACCTTTTTCTATGATTTCCTCAGTCTCTATTGGGTTGTTAATTACCTGGATTCGCTCGGCAGCTAAGCCAGTTACAGCCGCTACGTCTTCAGCTAAGTAGTTGCGTAAAATTAATTACACAATATTTCGACTGAAACCCTTGCCTAGCAAGGAGTCTTTATGTAATTAATTTTTTGTGGTTACTTACTCCTTGAGAAACTGCTACTATGCCGTCTGCCCAGGGGTAGAAAAGTCGCGCTGTCAGAGGCGACCAATGCTTAAAGGTTAAGGGAGATGTATTTCCCGCTTCTTGGGAAAGATGCGTGTGCTCTGATACCACCACTCGTGTCGGTACACCCGCAAAATGCTTAGTCCATAGTGCTACTTCGTTAGCAAAATGATTAGCTGACATTAAAGCTGTGGGTTGTTCCTGTCGCAGGTAACGCACTAATTTAGGAACTCTTGTTAATATCTTTTCAGCTTCTAGGTTGATAATCCGAACTTCGGGGGGAAAGTCCCACAGGAAGATCGTTCCGGGAAAGTTAAGTACCAAATCTACCTTAACGCCACGAGCTACAAAATTGCGGGTTAAGTTCAACATTACCCGCTCTATACCTCCATTGAACAGGCAATGCAGATAAATAGCAATGTGTGCTGGATTTTTGAGTGTACCCATTGAATTATTTTTTTAGTTTGAGTAGTGTTTTTAGATCGAAATTGATCCTGCAAGCTGTGGCTGCGGGGAATTTCTCGTGCGACAGCACACTGCTGCTAATTCTGGCGCGGGCTGCAAAGTTAGTGCGGGACTTTCTGGAGCCATCCATCAACTATTTCGCAATCACCATCGACAAATTGGACAAATTCGATGTCTGGTGTTAGTTCCAGCAAGCGGTTAAAGCCTTCGTTTCTGGCGCGGGCTGCGGTAAATGGGATAGATAGGTCGAGTTCTACTGTATCGGCTCCGATCGATCGGGCTAACTCTAGGCTACCGTCTGTTGAGCCGGAATCGACGTAGACGACGCGGGCAACTTTGTTTGTGGCCCAGACTAGGCATTCGCGGAGGCGCTGGCCTTCATTTCGTCCGATCGCTACTAATCCAATTTTTTTCAAGTTTTACCTCTTGAATGCAACCACTGAGCATTTCTTTTGATATCTTAGTAAAAGTCTAGCTAATTTCCTAATTTTTCTGAGACTTCTAGAAAGAATTTTTCAGACTTCATGAGTCTTTTTTTTGATGATTTTTGCTGGTATTCCGACTGCGGTTGCACCTGGTGGCACATCACAAATCACCACAGCATTAGCACCAATCAAAGCATGATCGCCGATGGTTATGGAGCGAATAATTTTCGCTCCTGCACCGATATCTACGTGACCGCCAATTTTGACATCACTAACAATTGTTACTTGTTGAAAAATCAGACAGTTAGGGCCAATGGAGGCACTGGGATGAATGACAACCCCATTAGGATGAGGCAGTAACAGTCCTCCTTTTATTTGGCAGTTTAAAGGGATGTCTGTTCCAGTTACAACGGTCCAGAATCGATGCTGGATGACATTCAATCGGCATAATAAATAGCCCAAAATTCCACCATACTTCTGCCATTTTTGATAATTGCGGAGAGACTTAAGCAGTTGACAACTGGGTTGCCACCACCTGCTAGATTTTTCGCGGCTCCAGTCTGGTTCTGTAGCAGAAACCGTTGGCTTAGTGATTGACTCAACCATTATTTGTGGAATATTTTGATGATGTAGATAATTAGTCATCTCCAAAAAAACCTGTTTTGAACAGGCTAGGAGAACCTGTTTCACAATAATTATTGGATATGTCTATTGTACCGATTTATGGAGTGTACCTTAAATTGATTTAAGTATTATGTTCAGGAGGACGAGATTTGAGAATTTTGGCAGGGATGCCAACGGCAGTTTGACCTGCGGGAACATCTGATAAAACGACTGCATTGGCACCGATATTTACATCGTCTCCCAGGTTGACTTTGCCGAGGATTTTTGCTCCAGCACCGATATTAACCCGATCGCCCAATTGAGGCGATTCTAGAGGCTTGTCTAAATAACGGTTCCCCAGAGTTACGCCTTGGCGGATAATGCAGTCGTCACCAAGAGTGCAGTGTCCGTGAACGATAATACAGCCTTCGTGTTCAATCACGACGCGGCGGCCGAGTTTGACTGTGTACGGTAAATCTATGCCGTAGGTGTTGCGGACTTTTCGGTAGAGCGATCGATAAATCATACTCAAAGGAGCCCGAAGTAATTTAGGTTCAACTTGCATTCTCCAGACACCGAAGCGGTGAACTGCTACGGCGCGAAATCCCGGCTTTGTCCAATCACAGCCATGAGCCTTCCAATCTTCTTGAATCTGCTGCCACAATCCTAGTGTAGGAGCTTCTAATTGATGTTCACTTGCGATCAAATTTGGCTGCGTTACCATAAGCTTTACTCAACACTCTGTCTGGTTTTATCTGTTTCTCGTTCTGGCAATAAGTAGGTGGGTACAAATAAACAGTAGATGGGGAGGGCGGGTTTTGCCTTCAAAAACTGGCTGGTATCATAGATTCTTAGCTAAACCCGCCCCTACAAAATACTATTGTTTTTTCGCAATCACCTACTTAATCTGCTATTTTGGGGATTTTGAATCAACAATGCACCGAGTTTATTATGATAAATACCAAGTTTTTAGCTCTCTCAGGTAATGTTTTATTAGTGATAATTCACAGGATTGAGCGAGCTGAAACTTGTTGACAAAAATGATTTAAAAAATTTTCGATTCTTCAATCGAACCTCCTTTAAAAAATACACTATTTAGGATGAAATCTTTGAGATAGTTGGGCGGGTCGCTGTCTAACTTGCCTTGCACAACGCGGCGCACCCTCCACGCAGCAAAACCCGAAGCCCAACAGAGATCAGTTAAGGCTGCATACAGAAAGCCATAGTTCTTGATGAAGTAGCGTCTCCGGGAATCAAACCAATACTGAGGCATCCGCTTAGGGGCGGCTTTGGTGTCGGTGACACCTGAGCTTTGGCCGACTAAGTGGACAACGCGACTTTCCGGTACATACCAGCAACTCCAGCCAGCTTTGTTCGCTTGCAGACAAAAGTCCATTTCTTCGCAGTACATGAAATAAGCTTCATCCATCAAGCCAATCTTTTCAAATACTTCGCGACGGACGATCATGCTGGCTCCAGCTACCCAATCAGTTTGACAGATTTCTTGGGAAATTGGAGGGGCTGCGGCCCAGTTTGCCAATAGCTTGGATATGAAGCCTGTCCGCCAACCAAAATCGAGTTCAGTCAAGATGTTATGAAACCGGAAAGCTGACTCCTGGGGCGTGCCGTCGGGGTCTTCTAAGCGACTACCGGCGATTCCGGCTTCGGGATGAGCGTCCATGAAATCTACTAGAGATTTTAGGGCACCGGGGCGAACTATGGTGTCTGGGTTGAGCAGGAGGATGTAAGGCGGGGGATTGGGGGATTGGAGGGCGGGACGGATCAGGGCGTTGTTGCCGAAGGCGAATCCGCCGTTGCAGTCTAGGGGCACGAAGGATACCCATTCGCTCCAGCCGAATGCTTCGATGGCGCCTGCAATTTCGGAGGCTGAGTTATCGCCAGAATCGTTGTCGGCAATTGCAACGCGGGTATTTGGGAGCGATCGAATTTCGCCGACTAGAGAGTGCAAGCAGTCGATTGTCAGACGGGGCGTCTTGTAATTAACAATCACTACGAGTAATGAGTACGGCTGACTAGACGCACTGGCATTGGACATAAGGGCAATACTCTTTATTGACTTTTCTAGCTCAGCTTGTGGTCTTTGGCAAGTATTGGGCGATCGGAGATTTTAGATCCGCCTCCTACTTTACCACCTGTGAACGGACGTGCAGTAGATTTTCTTTTTTTCGGGTCAAAACTCTCAGCGGGGAGTGGAAAGCCCCGCCATTAAACGATCCGAGAGCAAGAGACAACAACTAAACTTAAAATTTGCACTCATAAAAGCCGCGAGCTAAATTCAAACCTTGGAGGATTGCAACATCTTCAATAAAAGCTCCCACCGCGAACGGTGCATTTTTTGGTGTGTCATGCTGTGAGCCTTCTGGAGAGATGCTTTGCCCATACTTTCAAGCCTCGGCAAGTTTTGCGCCGACCATTCGATCGAATCTGCTAAGGCCACAGGGTCGTTAGCATTAACAATTACACCTGTTGTGTGGTTTAGGATGCAGTCGCGCAGTCCGTCTGTGTTGCTGGCGAGTACCGGTAGTGCTTGGGAATAAGCATCGTAAACAATCCGGGGCTGCTCGTCTGAAAGACTTGGAACTACAACGGCGTGATATTCTTGCATCCGTCGAAAAAATTCTTTGCCGTAAGGAAGCGTTCCCAAAAATTGGATATTAACCGATTTTTGTAGATTCTTGCTAAGTGTTTTGCATTGGTTTAACAGTGAGCCATCGCCGAGAATATCGAGATTAACAGCAATGTTTTTGTCGTCCAAAATTTTCATTGCTTCCATCATAACTAATAAGCCTTTACTGGACTCTAATCTGCCAGCAAATAGCATTTTGAGTTTGGTTGATGGAGATATCTTGCTGTGCCATATTTGGGCTGAATCGGATTCGGAAATGATATTTTCTTCATCTATCCAAGAAGCATGGATGATATGACCTCGTTCTTGTCGCTTGGTCAGTAAACTCTGCTGGTATTCCGATTGTGTGAAGATTGTCAAATTGGCATTGTTTACGCACCAGCGATTGACTATTTCCGATACGTAAGCGATGATTTTGTCTTTGATTTTTATGGTTTTGCCTGGTTCCATACGCCACGGTGCGGACTCGACTACGAGTACGTAAAATTTTCGCTGAATCAGGGCTATTGGTGTGACTAACCAGCCCAGAGGAATTGGCCAGCCTGCTACGCAACTGTGTACAATATCTGCTTTGCCGATCGCACTCCAAAGTTTGGCAACTGTAGCAGGTAGAGTCAATATTGCGTCTTTGTAGCTGTTTGGGCAGGGAAGGTCGATGAATTCAACGTTAGAAAAGGATGGTTCGCGGTTGACGGCAATCTGGTTTTCTGGGGATTTTTCTTGTTGGCAAGGACTTGCTAGGGTGAAGTCTTTCAGATACTTGAAGTGTTCGGTTAGGTCTTTTGCCCACATTGGATCGAGATACCTGTCACCTTTTTCATCGCAGGTGGATCTGATATTCATCACCATCAGATAACGCTTGCTAATGGGTTCTAGAAACTCTAAAGCCTGTTTTTTTTCGACGACTTTTTCTGAAGTTTTTGAATTAACTTGCATAGCTGGCATCCTAATTTATTGAATTGATGGTAGTCGAGAATTAAATTTAAATTTTCGGAGCCGAAAATTTGGGTAACATCAAACACCGAACGCTGTTCATTTGTTTGATGTTACCCAACAACCACGCTAACTTTCACCCCTCAAGAGATATACTTACTCGTTGCTGATTTTACTTTTCTCTTTTGACTGCTAACCCGCTGACAAGGTTCCCAATCGAGAAGTAGTTGTATCGCTTGTCTTTAATTGCACCTTGTTTGAATTCGCACAATATTGGAGCCAGAGAGCGTTAACAGTTGACAGTTGACAGTGAAGTTTTTAGGCAGGGGATTTAAGCCCCAGCCTAAAAACAATCCACCTAAAGGTGGGGGCTTAAATCCCCTGTGCTTTGGTCAATGGATTTGAGATTTGAGATTTGAGAAGCGACCTTACTGATGAGCAAGATCGAAAGTGGTTTTGCCAAAACTATATCTGCAATTAATCTGGATTTTTGTAGTGGGTTTTACAAATACTAAAGTTTATAATGCCTGTAGGTCTGACTTGCCGCTCGGTGCAGGAGCGAATGTCGATAAACTAACCCGTTCATGTCGTCAGAATAACCGCCGCCAATGACGCAAGCGACGGGATAACCGCCTGAACAGCAAGTAGACAAAACTTGCATTTCGCGACGAAATAAACCCGTATCAGTTAAAGCTAATTTTCCCAACTTATCAGCCTGATGGGGATCTACTCCGGCATCGTACAATACTAAATCTGGCTTGACATCTGAAAGCAAATCTGGTAAATATTTGGCTAAAGTTTGTAAATATTCATCATCTTCTATACCCTCAGATAGATTCACGTCTAAATCGCTTTTTTGTTTTGTGCCGGGAAAATTCACCTGGCAGTGCATCGAGAAAGTAAACACACTTTTGTCATTTTGGAAAATTACAGCGGTTCCATCTCCTTGGTGCACATCTAAATCGATAATTAAGACTTGGCGAACTAAACCCAATTGTTGCAGGACGCGGGAGGCGATCGCCAAATCGTTGAAAATACAAAAACCAGACCCAAAATCAGGGAAGGCGTGATGAGTTCCGCCCGCTGTATTGCAAGCCAAACCGTATTCTAAAGCTAGCTTTGCCGTTAGTACCGTCCCTGCAACCGCAGTAAAAGTGCGGTTAGCCAGGGCCGGACTCCAAGGCAAACCTATTCGCCGCTGAGCTTTGGCATCGAGCGTCCCGTTGCAGTAAGCTTGAACGTAGTCGCGATCGTGAACTAATTCAATCCATTCTTGAGGGGGAAGTTCGGGAGCGTGAAATTGCGATCGATCTGCTACCCCATCCGCGATCAGCATCTGGTAAAGCATCCCGAACTTTGCCATCGGGAAGCGGTGATCCGGCGGCAGGGGTGCAACGTAATCTTCGTGGTAGATGATTGGTAAGTCCATTAAGATGATTGTAGAACGAATGAATCTTTAATTGAAAGCCTGCAATCTCAAATTTAAATTCGCTGGAGAACCTGTATATGCAACTAAAAACAGTTTGGCAGTCCGGCAGCAACGACCACGAAAATGGTGACAAATTCGATCGTATCAGTCAGTGGTGGCGAAACCTCAACGGTAAAGAAATTAGCTGGGTAGAGCGACTGATTCCGCAAATCGGCGGTTTGAGCGAAATTCACTGGCATCCCCAGCGTTTTGACGAAACATTTGTGATACTCAATCCCGAAATTCGCGAGGATACTCTCTATTGGCACAAACTCGATTCTCCTGTCGAACGTAATAACACAGTTCACAAACTAGAACTCGACAACCTGCAACAGCAATTGTACATCTATCCTCAGTTGGAATCCGAACTGGTAATTCGCATAGGATTTCCCGAAGTTAAATATCAAACACTGGAATTAAACAATCCTGAAGTCGCCTTGGGGGAAGATAATATTTTGCTGCTGTGGGCGGCTGACCGAGAACTTGAAATTAAAATCTCCCTTAGCCCTGAAAATATTGCTAAACTTAAGGAATTGCTGGCATAAAAAAGACTGAGAAAAAAGTTGATACGGCAGGCCTTGGGTGCGCGGAAGTCGATCTATACTCTTAGTTACCAAAAAATATCTTAAGACGTAGGTGCGGGTGCGTCGAAACCGGGTTTTTTCACGAAAAGACCCGTTGCAGCCCGGGGCAAGACTAAAAAACCGGGGTTTTTCGCGTCGGGGTGCGATCGCGCCTATATCTCTGCTAAAACCCTTTGAAGGTGGCAGCAGAATGTCCAGAAGCTGGCGTCATCCTCCCCGGTTTCTTGCGTCTGGAGTGCCTAAGTCATAATTTTTCTCAGCAAATTTAATATTTTCAGCGAATGATGGGATTTTTTTTGCAATGAAATCTGGCAAAAATGCGGTTGAGTTGAGTTGCGAATTTAAGACAATTAACCAAAAAGTTGAACGAAGAAAAGGTGCTTAACAGTTGACAGTTGACAGTTGACAGTTGACAGTGAAGTTTTTAGGCAGGGGATTTAAGCCCCAGCCTAAAAACAATCCACCTAAAGGTGGGGGCTTAAATCCCCTGTGCTTTGGTTATTCGATCAACCAATATATAAAAATAATCCTCTATTTGCTGAGTTTTAAAATATTTGATCAATAATTTTTACTGTCAGAAAAATGCTCAACTCATTAAATCATTGATCTGCTGCTCATACCCTAAAATTTAAAATGGCAAGACAAAAAATGGTGATCGACAAAGAAAAAATTCATATTTTAATTGTAGACGATCGACCCAACAACCTCCGGTTTCTCTCAAATATATTGACGAAAGAAGGGTATAAAGTTCAGCGGGCAATTTCGGGAGAAATGGCGGTCAATGCTAATTTTACCGTTCTTCCAGACTTGATTTTGCTAGATATTGCTATGCCCAAAATGAACGGCTACGAAGTCTGCAAAAGACTGAAAGCTAATGAAAACACTCGCGAAATACCTGTGATTTTTTTGAGCGTTTTTAATGAAATTTGTCAGAAAGTCAAAGCTTTTGAAGTCGGCGGCGTTGACTACATTACTAAGCCTTTTCAAGTGGAAGAAGTTTTAGTTAGGATTGAAAATCAACTGACTATACAACAGCTATCGAAACAATTAAAACAGCAGAATGCCGAACTGCAACGAGAGGTAGAATTTCGCAAGCGAACAGAAAAAGCACTCCGGGAAAGCCAAGGGCGGTTGCAGAAATTGGCGGTCAATATACCGGGAGTTATTTATCAATTAATGCAAAGTTCGGATGGAACTTTCAATTTTGAATATATCAGTTACGCTTGTCGGGATATTTACGAATTTGAAATTGAAGAGATATTAAAAAATCCTAATTTATGCTTCGATCAAAATCATCCTGATGACAGACAATATCTGGAACAAAAAATTTGCGAGAGCGCTCGAAGTTTAGAACCTTTTGCTTTTGAATGGCGGATTTGTACGCCGTCGGGACAACTCAAATGGCTGCAATCAAATTCTCGACCAGAAATGTGTGATAATGGCGATATTGTTTGGTATGGGGTACTTTTTGATATCAGCGATCGCAAGCAAGCAGAAATAGAAACGGCCTCAGCTAAAGCTGCTTTAGAACGGCAAGTTCAGCGAGAATTGCTGATTGCAAAAATAACTCAAGAAATTCGATCGAGCTTGCAGCCGGAAAAAATCTTTCAAACGGCCGCAACTCAAATCGGTCAGGCATTCCGCGTCAATCGCTGTTTGATTCATACTTACGTTACTACCCCCCAAGTCGATCTTCCTCTGGCGGCTGAGTATCTAGAACCCGAGTGCGCATCGATTCGGAACGTACTCGTTCCAATTTGGGGCAATCCTCACGTCGTACAAATGATGATACAAGATCGGGCGATCGCCTCCGATAATGTTTACTCAGAGCCTCTTTTGCAAGCTGCTGAATCGATTTGCCGCGTGGTTGGGTTGAAATCGATGCTGGCAATTCGCACTTCCTACCAAGGCAGGGCAAACGGCGCTATTTGTTTGCACCAGTGCGATCGCGAACGCGAATGGACATCCGATGAAATTGACTTGTTAGAAGCTGTGGCGGATCAAGTCGGAATTGCGATCGCTCAAGCTAAACTGATCGATCGAGAAAAAAACCGACTTCAGCAGCTCGATCTACAAAATCAACAGTTGCAAGCAGAAATTCGCACCCGCATCCGCGCCGAGCAAGCTCTAGAAGAATCGGAAGCAGAATTGCGGGCGATTTTTGCCGCCATGACTGACATAGTTTTAGTGAGAAATGCAGAAGGGCGCTGCATCAAAATCGCCCCGACATCAGCGACGAATTTGGTGAAACCTCCAAGCGAAATGATTAACAGAACCGCCCACGAAGTTTTGCCGGAACCTATGGCAGATTTGGTGTTAAATACCATCCAACAAGTTCTCAAAACGAAGCAAAGCATCAATGTTGAATATAGCTATACAGTCGGAGAGCGCGAAGTTTGGCTAGACGCTAAAGTTTCTGTGCTTTCGCAAGACTCAGTGATTATGGTAGCGCGAGATATTAGCGATGCCGTGGCGGCAGCTACGCAACGCAAACAAGCTGAATCTGCTCTCCGAGAAAGCCAACACTTCATTCAGGCGATCGCCGATTCCAATCCCAACCTATTGTATGTTTACGATTTGATTGAACAGCGGAATGTTTATTGCAACAGACAAATTGCAGTGATGCTAGGCTACACTACCCAAGAAATACAAGATATGGGTACAGCAATGATGTCAATGCTGCTCAACCCCGACGATTTGCCAGAGTTTTTTGAAAGCGTCCAAAAAGTGGAGCGAGCCAAAGACGGCGATGTGATTGAATGTCAATACCGAATGAAACACAAAAACGGTGAATGGCGCTGGATGCACAGTTGGGATACCGTATTTCTCAGAACAACTGATGGTAAACCTAAACAAATTCTCGTCACCGCTAATGACTTCACCGATCGCAAATTAGCCCAAGAAAAACTGCTAGCATCGCAGCAAAGAATCTCATTTTTATTGCAGCAAATGCCGATCGCAGTGATCGAGTTAAATCTGAATTTAGAAATTATCACTTGGAATCCCGCAGCCGTTGCTATTTTTGGCTACAGCGAGCAAGAAGTTATCGGCAGGAATGCCCCGGATTTTATCTTGCCGTCAAGCTGCCTCCAGCCAGCAGATCAAATTTTAAATAACCACATAAATGCCAACTTCAGCGGCAGTTGCAGCACGAACCAAACGATCACAAAAAATGGCAAAATTATCGTCTGCGAGTGGTATAATACTGCGCTAATTGACGAGAACGGCAAAGCGATCGGCATCGCTTTAATGGCTGTAGATATTACCGAACGCAAGCAAGCAGAAACCGAACTCCAAGAAAGTGCTTTACGACAAAGAGCGATCGCCCGGATCATTGAAAGAATGCGGCAGACTTTAGATATCGGAGACATTTTTCACGCGACAACCCAAGAATTGCGCCAAACCATGAAATGCGATCGAGTCGCCCTTTACCGCTTCAATCCTGACTGGAGCGGCGAATTTGTAGCCGAATCCGTTGACAGCAACTGGGTTTCTTTCATCCAAGTACAGGAGATAGATTCTAACTTCACAGAAGGCGCTTTAGAAAGCGAAAAATGCCTCGTCCAAAAATTCGATAGCACCTCACAAGAAGTACGCGATACCTATTTGCAAGAAACCGAAGGCGGACCCTACAGCCGAGGTACAACTTACCTTTGTGTGCCAGACATTTACAAGCAAGGCTTCAACCCTTGTTACATCCAATTGCTAGAAAAATTTCAAGCCAAATCCTATATTACCGTGCCAATTTTCTGCGGCGAACAGCTCTGGGGACTGCTAGCATCCTATCAAAATTCAGCTCCCCGCCAGTGGAGCGAAGCTGAAATCAACGTTGCAGTTCATGTAGGCACTCAGCTAGGAGTAGCATTGCAGCAAGCCGAATTGCTCGCCCGCACTCAAAGGCAGTCAATGGAACTGCTTAGATCCAAAGAAAACGCCGAAGTTGCCAACCGCGCCAAAAGCCAATTTCTCGCTTCCATGAGCCACGAACTCCGCACGCCTCTCAACGCCATTCTCGGTTTTTCCCAAGTCATGGCTCGCAACAGTTCGATCACGGCAGAACAAAAAGAATACATAGAAATTATCAACCGCAGCGGCGAACATTTGCTGGAACTAATCAATGATGTTTTGTCAATGTCTAAAATAGAAGCAGGTCAAATTACCATCAATGAAAGCCGCTTCAACCTCTACAATCTTCTCAACAGCCTCAAAGAAATGCTGCAACTTAAAGCTAACTCAAAAGGTTTGCACCTAGTCTTTGAAAATACCAACGATTTGCCACAGTATATTCAAACAGACGAAGCTAAATTGCGGCAAGTTTTAATTAACCTGCTCGGCAATGCGATTAAATTCACTCAACAGGGAAGTGTGACTTTGCGCGTCAGCAGTCAAGCTGAAAAGAACGAAGAAAACAAATCCCAATTGCATTTTGAAATTGCTGACACTGGCCCCGGCATTTCTCCCTCGGAACTTCCCACATTATTCAAGCCCTTCGTACAAACCGAAACAGGTCGAAAATCTATGCAGGGAACCGGTCTAGGATTGCCGATTAGCCAACAGTTTGTCCGAATTATGGGAGGTGATATTGCTGTTGAAAGTCAACTCAGTCAAGGCACAACTTTCAGCTTTAATATCCAGGTTAACTTAGTAACAGAAAGTGATGAACAAGAAGCACCGCCGGTTAAACAAGTTATTGCTTTAGAAGCGGGACAGCAAATTTATCGGATATTAATAGTTGAAGATGTAGCGGAAAATCGCCAACTGCTGGTTAAGCTCCTGGTACCGCTGGGATTTGAAGTCTGCGAAGCAACTAATGGTGAAGAAGGAATTGCTTTGCAGTCAACTTGGAAGCCGCACTTGATCTTAATGGATATGCTGATGCCAGTGATGGACGGGTACGAAGCGACGAGACAGATTAAGCAAACTCCAGAAGGTCGAGAAACAATAATTATTGCCCTGACTGCCAGTGCTTTTGACGAGCAGCGACACATAATTTTGTCTGCTGGTTGTGAGGATTTGATTTGTAAACCGTTTCGGGAAGAGGTACTATTTGAAAAGATAGCGCATCACCTGAACCTGCGTTATATTTATAAGGAAGAAAACTCATCTACTTCTGGTTCTGCACAGACACTGCTTCAAAGTTTGACCACCGAGGATTTGAGTGTAATGCCCACAGACTGGGTGGTCGATTTGTACCAAGCAGCACTTTGCGTTGACGACAACCGCATTCTCGGACTCATCGAGCAAATTCCCGAAACAGAGGCAAATCTCGCTAACGCTTTAACAGATTTAGTCGATAATTTTCGGATAGATATCATTATTGATTTAACTCAATTATATTATGATGAACGACCATCCATTACCACCGACTCTTAGAGACATTCTGATCGTTGACGATATGCCCGACAACTTGCGACTTTTATCCATTATGCTGGGTTCCCACGGGTATCAAGTCAGGAAGGCTATTAACGGACAATTGGCTCTGCAAGCGGCACAAATATCTCCTCCCGATCTAATTTTACTAGATATTAATATGCCGAAAATGAACGGCTATGAAGTTTGTGAGAAGTTAAAGTTAAGTGAAAAAACTAAAGATATTCCGGTAATTTTTATTAGTGCGCTAGATGATGTACTGGAAAAAGTTAAAGCTTTTCAAGTAGGAGGAGTAGATTATATTACTAAGCCGTTTCAAGTAGAAGAAGTCTTGGCCCGCGTCCAAAACCAACTTTCCCTGCGTTCGCTGCAATCTAAACTGCAACAGCAAGCCAGAGAATTGCACGATCGCAATTCGAGATTGCAGGCAGAAATCGCCGAACGGCAGCGGGCTGAAGAATCAGTCCGGTTTTTGCTGGAAACGACGCGGGCGGTCGGCGAAGCTGTAGACTTTCACTCAGCTTTAGAAGTAATTCTGCACCAAGTTGCCGAAACAATCGGATGGGATGTAGGAGAAGCTTGGATTCCCGATGCAGAAGGAAATGTCCTGCAATCTGCCCGGGGCTGGTATGCCAGCAACGCGAACATGGAATCGTTTCGCACCCAAAGCGAACAACTGACATTTCCCATGAATATTGGGCTGCCAGGACGAGTTTGGGTATCCAAGCAACCGGAATGGGTTGAAGATATTTCCCTGGGCTACCCGGATTTTATCCGAAGTGAAATAGCACTAGAACTTGGATTTAAAACGGGTTTTGGCGTGCCGATTTTGGTAGGCGATGAAGTATTGGCAGTGCTAGTTTTCTTTAAAAGTTCGCCCGGTGGGAAAGACGCGCGATTTATAGATGTTTTTCATGCTGTCGGCACTCAATTAGGTTCTTTGATTCAGCGCAAACAAGCCGAAGAATTGCTGCGGATTGCTGAAGAAAGATATCACAGCATTGTAGAAAATGCGATGGAAGGCATTTTTCAAAGTACGTCTTCAGGAGGCTTTCTCAGCGCTAATCCAGCTTTGGCAAAGTTGTACGGTTACAACTCGCCAGCAGAACTGATGTCTAGCATTAAAAATATTGCCGAGCAACTGTACGTTGACCCGGAGCGCCGCCTGGAATTCGTGGCGGCTATGGATGCAGAAAATGCGGTTTCCGGGTTTGAATCTATGGTATGCCGCCAGGACGGAAGCCGGATTTGGGTATCAGAAAATGTCCGTGCTGTTCGGGATTTGCAAGGCGTTTTGATGTACTATGAGGGTACTGTTTCTGACATTACAGAGCGGAAATTAGCGCAAGAAGAACTCAAGATTCAACAGGAACAAAGCGAGAAATTATTGTTAAATATTCTGCCCCAACCAATAGCAGAACGATTGAAGGCAGAGCAAAGCACAATTGCTGACAGTTTTGCCGATGTAAGTGTTTTATTTGCTGATATTGTTGGCTTTACTGAGCTATCGGCGAGAATGTCTCCGACGGAACTGGTAAAGCGATTGAACGTGATTTTTTCCCACTTCGACCAGTTAGCTGAAAAGTACGGTGTGGAGAAAATTAAGACTATTGGGGATGCTTATATGGTTGTTGGGGGATTGCCTACGCCGAGAGAAGACCATGCTGAGGCGATCGCCCAAATGGCCCTGGGAATGCAGGCAAAAATAGCTAAGTTGTCCGCCGAGACAGGGGAAAAACTGGCAATTCGCGTCGGCATCAATTCCGGGCCGGTAGTGGCGGGAGTGATTGGTGTGAGCAAGTTTACCTATGATTTGTGGGGAGATACGGTGAATGTGGCGGCAAGGATGGAAGCTACGGGTTTTGCAGGCAGGATTCAAGTTACTGATGTGACTTACGAGCTTTTAAAAGATCAGTATTTGTTGGAGATGCGAGGCGTAATTCCCGTAAAAGGTAAGGGGGAGATGATGACTTATTGGTTGGTAGAAAAAAAGGTAGTCAGTTGACAGTTGGCAGTTGGCAGTTGGCAGTTGGCAGTTGGCAGTTGGCAGTTGATAGTTGGCAGTTGATAGTTGGCAGTTGGCAGTTGGCAGTTGGCAGTTGATAGTTGGCAGTTGATAGTTGGCAGTTGATAGTTGGCAGTTGGCAGTTGATAGTTGGCAGTTGTCCTTGGGAATGGGGAATTGGTAATTGGGAATTGGTAATTGGGAATAATGTTCTTGTGTTGCTCCTAGCCAGTCCATACAGGGATAGTGCTGCTATGATGAAATAAGTTAACGAAAATTTACATTTAGAACCGTGACAGCACAACAGCTAGTATCTGCAATCAGCTTTGAAAAACTAATTTGGACTTGGAAAGGTCACAAAATCCAATATACCGTCCAAGGCACCGGCCGCCCTCTGATTTTGATTCACGGATTTGGGGCTTCGATCGGGCATTGGCGCCAAAATATCCCCGCACTCGCAGCCGGCGGCTATCGCGTATTTGCGCTGGACTTGCTGGGATTCGGGGCTTCTGGCAAACCGGCGCTGGATTATACGCTGGAATTGTGGGAAGAATTGCTGACAGATTTCTGGACGGATTTGGTACAGGAACCGGCGGTATTTGTCGGGAATTCGATCGGCGCTTTGCTGAGTTTGATGGTAGTCGCCAATCATCCAGAAATATCAGCCGGCGGTGTCTTAATCAACTGTGCCGGCGGACTCAACCATCGACCCGAAGAACTTAGTTTTCCGTTGGGATTAGTCATGGGGACTTTTGCTAAATTAGTTCGATCGCCCATCATCGGCCCGTTTGTCTTCAACAACATCCGCAAAAAACACCGCATCCGCAACACCCTGCGCCAAGTCTACGGGAACCGCGAAGCCATCACCGACGAACTCGTAGAACTGCTGCACGCCCCCTCCTGCGAGCCCGGAGCTCAACAAGTGTTTGCCTCAATTCTCACAGCCCCAGCAGGCCCTCAACCGTCAGAATTGCTGCCAAAGGTCGATCGTCCGTTACTGGTACTTTGGGGCGCAGACGACCCCTGGACGCCCATTACCGGCAGCCAGATTTACCAAGAATTAGCCGCCAGCGGTAAACCCGTGAAATTTGTGTCAATTCCCAACACGGGCCACTGTCCCCACGACGAACGGCCAAATGAGGTCAATACTCTGATTTTGGACTGGCTGCTGGAATTGAAGTGAAATTTTTCTGCGGAATGCAAGGAAAGGGCGATCGGGCAAAACCCTTGCATTGCCAGGGTTCTGCCTCGCTTCACCGCATCGGTAGCCGACTCAAAAAAAAACTTTCGTTAAAAGTGTTGACACATTCCACCGAGTCAGCTATATTGATGGACGTGTGAGGAGCGAACCAGAAAAAGCACCGAGACGAAACACGGCCAGTCGTCGGTGCTTTTTCTGTGCAAAGGCATTTTTTAAATCGGAATTATACTGTAGATGCAGACGGCGGTTGAAACCGCGCCTACACAAACGATGTCCGCCTTCGCGGACTGAAGAGAATAACATAATTTTCACCGCCTTTGTCTTCAACCCGCGCACCATCCGGGTTTTGCTTGTATAGACGCGGTTTCAACCGCCCAGTCTTCTTCGGAGCGAGCGAGACGCTCGCACTCCGAAAATTATTATTGCTAAAAATATCAACGATCGCCCAAAACAAATTGCTCGATCGCCAACGCCACCCCATCATCCTCCACATCCGGCGCCACCCAATTAGCAACAGCCTTCACGCCATCGGGAGCATTCCCCATCGCCACGCCCACACCCGCGTAGGAAATCATTTCCAGATCATTAAAATTGTCGCCGATCGCCATCACATTCGCCGCCTGCAAACCCAAAATTTCCTCGGCTAAATACTGCACCGCATCTCCCTTATTTGCCGAAGGATGCGTAGCTTCAAAAAAAGTAGCAACCGATCGAGTTAAATAGAGTTCCGCAGGCGTGTAGCGCTCCCGCATACTGATTTGCAAGCCATCAAGTACCTCCGAATTCTGGCACAAAGCCAAAATTTTCGTCGGTTCCCCTGGAATATCTCGCCGCAAATCTTCAATCACAATTGGTTCAATCCCCGATCGTTCGGCATAAATTCGAGTAGCTGCGGTAATTTCCGGGACATAAAGTTTGTCGTCAATGTAAAAATGGATCGACAGGAGCGGCCGCAAATCCGGTGCTTCAAAATAATCTAACAGTTCCAGAGCAGTTTGTTTCGATAGTGGTAAATGTCGCAGCCTCTTTTGAGTAGCCATGTCTTGAATCCACGCGCCCTGGTAGCAAATCAGCGGCAAAGTTGAGCCGATGTCCGAGTGAAAACGCAAAGCCGACTGGTACATCCTGCCCGTAGCCACAACCACTTTCACGCCCCGCGACTGGGCTGCCAAAATTGCTTGCTTGACCGGTTCTCGGATCTCATTTGACAAACCTGCGATCGTGCCGTCGATATCCAGTACCAGTAGTTTAATGTCTGCGGTGCCAAAAGCGCGATCGGTCGCAGTAGCTGGATTTGAGGCAGTTATATTCTGCATGGTTTTTTGATTTTAACTGTTGATTTGCACGCACCAGTTTATTTTGGCACTGCCGGCATCGCAAAGTGCAACTTTTGATTTTTTGAAGACTACAATATAGATAAATACGCTTGTGATCAGACGTACGGTTTCAGCCAATACGCTTGGCTTAACACTATTTATGCCCCGGAGATCCCCCTAAATCCCCCTTAAGAAGGGGGACTTTAAGAGCTTTCTTGTCCCCCCCTTTTTAAGGGGAATTTAGGGATATCTGTCTTAAGTGAACCGTATTGCGGTTGCAACCACCCGCTCTTCCTCTCCGCAGAGATGCGGAGAACTCCAAACCCTGATCTCATTACCAATTGTTCAATCTAATAAGCTGTTCTACATTTAAATTGTGTGTCAAAAATCAATAAAACTCTTGTGGGACGTTGCTCTGAGCAGCGTCCCGAATTTCCAATTTAAATGCGCAACAGCTTATCTAACATCTAAAATCCTATAACCGCACTTTTAAAACCACCGCCAAACAGCATGATTACCATTCCGGGATACCGCATTGACGAAGAAATTTATACAAACCCTCATACAGTTATTTATCGAGGGATGCAGCTTGAGGAACAAAAACCAGTCATCCTCAAAACTCTCACGTCAACCTACCCTACTCCAGAGCAAATAGCGCAACTCCTGCACGAATCCGAAATCCTTAAAAACTTGAATTTACCAGGAATAGTCAAGTTTTACAAACTCGAAAAATACAATCATTTTCCTGTTTTAATTTTAGAAGACTTTGGCGGCATTTCCCTCAAAGAACATCTCAAAAACCACCAGTTAGAGTTACCAGAATTTCTGAAAATTGGCATAAAACTAGCAGAAACTCTCGGTCAACTCCACGAACACCACATCATCCACAAAGATATTAAACCGAGCAATATTATTGTCAATAGTTCGACAGGGGATGTCAAAATTGCTGATTTTGCGATCGCCTCCCTGCTACCCGACTCAAATCCCGCCCTCCGCCCTCTCAATTTACTCGAAGGAACCCTCGCCTATATGTCTCCTGAACAAACGGGACGCATGAATCGGGCGATCGACTATCTGAGCGATTTTTATTCTTTAGGCGTCACCTTTTATGAAATGCTCTGCGGCGAATTGCCTTTTAGTGCCACAGATCCGATGGAATTAGTACACTGCCATATTGCCAAAACGCCAGTTTCTCCCTATGAAAATAGAAAGCAGAAATTAGAAAGTAGAATCAATCAAGCAGAAACAGACGAGATTCCTCAAATCCTTTCCGATCTCGTAATGAAACTATTAGCAAAAACCGCCGAAGACAGGTATCAAAGTGCTTTCGGACTTTTGTACGACTTAGAAAAATGTCTCGCTCAACTACAAACAACAGGCCAAGTTTCTCACATCACTCTCGGCGATCGAGATAGATCAAGTCACTTGCAAATTTCGCAAAAAGTTTACGGGCGAGAAGCCGAAGTTATGATGCTTCTCAATACGTTCGATCGCATGAGGCGAGGAAATACAGAAATCGTGCTGATTTCCGGTTGTGCCGGCTTGGGCAAATCGTGGTTAGTTTATGAAATTTACAAGCCGATAGTGCGGGAAAACGGGTATTTTATAGACAGCAAATTTGAGCAATTTAATCGCGATATTCCCTACAGCTTTTTGCTCGAAGCTTTTCAAGACTTGTTGCGGCAAATCCTTACAGAAACAGCCGCTAAAGTCCAAGTTTGGAGACAAAAAATCTTAAATGCGATCGGCGGCAACTGCCAAGTAATTATTGAAGTTATTCCCGAAGTAGAACTGATTGTTGGGCCGCAGCCCCCAGTGCCAGATTTAGGAGCAAATGAATCTAAAAATCGCTTTAATTTAGTATTTCAAAAGTTCATCCGTGTCTTTACTCAAAAAGAACACCCGCTGGTAATTTTCCTCGACGATTTGCAGTGGGTAGATTCAGCATCCCTCAAGTTAATACAACTGCTAGCAACTAATCTCGAAAGTCAATACTTATTAATCATTGGCGCATATCAAGCACAAGAAGTAGATGCCAATCATTCCATAATCCTCACCGCCGAAGCAATTACCAAAGCAGGCGGCTCTGTGAGCGCGATCGCCCTTTCGCATTTAGATATCAACAGCGTCAATCAATTCGTAGCCGATACTCTCAACTGCGCACCAGAAAAATCGCTAAATTTAGCAGAATTACTTTTTCAAAAAACCGCAGGAAATCCATTTTTTTTGACTCAATTGCTGAAATCTCTTTACTCAAACAAACTACTAGAATTTAAATTCACACCCTCCGAACAATCGATAGAACCATCAAAAACTAACCTTTCCGACATTGACAGAGTTGCGAAAAAATACCAAACTACAGGCGAATGGCAGTGGGATATCGAGCAAATACAAGAAATGGGAATAACTGACAATGTTGTAGAATTAATGATAGATAATATTCAAAAACTTTCAGAGAATACCCAGGCGATGCTCAAATTAGCCGCTTGTATCGGCAACAAGTTTGATTTGGCAATTTTATCAAAAATCGGCGACAAACCTCTGGATTCCGCAGCAACAGACCTCTGGGAAGCAATTCAGTCCGGTCTGATTGTGCCCGTGAATAACATCTACAAAATTGCGATCGCACTAGCAGCAAGCACAGAAGTAACAGACCAAATATCTAGAGACTTTACAGATGAATTTTCCCTACCAGTTGCTGATGCTGGTAGCGCCACTTACAAATTTTTGCACGAGCGAGTGCAGCAAGCAGCTTACGCTTTAATATCCGAATCTAAGAAACAAGAAACCCATCTCAGCATCGGTAGACTTCTGCTAGAAAACGCGCCTCCAGAGCAATTAGAAGAGCATATTTTTGATACAGTAAACCAACTAAATGCAGCCATAAAAATCATCAGCAGTGAATTAGAAAAATTTCAATTATGCCAATTAAATTTAATTGCGGGCCGCAAAGCAAAAGCAAGTGCAGCTTACGAACTAGCCATCAAATATTTAACCGCAGGTATTGAATTGCTTCCCCCCAAAAGTTGGCAAACTGACTACGATTTGACTCTTGCACTCTACGAGTCAGCCGCCGAAGCAGCTTACCTCAATACCGACTTTGAACAAATGGAAAAATGGGCAGAAATTGTCCTACAACAAGCAACCAATGAACTAGACAAAATCACAGTTTTTGAAATCAAAATCACAGCTTGTGCAATGCAAACCAAACTGCAAGAAGCAGTAAAAATTGGTCGAAAAGCACTAAAAATGTTAGGAATAAACTTGCCAGAATCGCCGATTTCCCTTCACATTCAGCAAGCACTAACCAAGACAGCAGCTTATTTAACCGGAAAAAAAATAGAAGACTTAATTAACTTGCCAGTGATGACAAATCCACGCAAATTAGCAACTATGCGCGTGCTTTCGAGTATGTTTTCAGCTACGTTTATAGCTGAACCAGTGCTGTTACCATTGATTGTGTGCGAGCAAGTTAATTTATCGATTAACTACGGCAATTCTGCTTTTTCTGCCTTCGGCTATGCTAATTATGGAGCAATTTTAAAAGGCATAATTAGAGATATTGAATCTGGCGATAGCTTCGGTCAATTAGCTTTAAATTTGATCGATAAACTAAACGCTTTAGAGTTCAAAAGCAAGACACTTAATTTAGTAGCATTCATTTTGATGCATGGCAAGCATCACGTTAAAGACACTTTGCCATTGTTAGAAGAAGCCTATCAAACTGCGATAGAAAATGGTGATTTAGAATGTGTGGGATATTCGGCAGTAAATATTTGTCAGTCTTTGTATTTCATTGGTCATGAATTGCCACAACTGGAACAGAAAATGGCAAATTATAACCATTTGCTATTTCAACTAAAGCAAAAAACGGTATTGACTTGGAATCAAATATATCGGCAAACAGTTTTGGAATTGATCGGCAACTTAGCAAGTTCCGATATTTTATTAGGTGAAGCTTACAGCGAAGAAAAAATTTTACCTCTGCTGTTAAAAGCTAACGACCGGGTGGGACTTCAGCACTTTTATTTGCAAAGATTAATATTAGCGTATTTATTTGGGGATGTGAAGCGAGCGCTAGAAAATTCAGCGCAAGCCGAAGTATATTTAGACGGAGTTCCGGGATTTATTAATGTTCCTGAATACCATTTTTATGATGCTCTCGCCAGACTAGCAGCATATCCATCTGCCACAAAAGAAGAACAAAAAGAGCATCTTTTTTATGCAACTAGCAACTTAAAAAAAATCCAAAAAAAAGCGTTTTCTGCGCCGATGAACCTTCAGCACAAATGCGACTTAATTGCGGCTGAAAAAGCGCGAGTTTTGGGAAATATTGTGACAGCAATGGAATATTATGACTCAGCAATTACCGGAGCGCAAGAAAACGGATACATACAGGTACAAGCACTCGCAGCAGAATTGGCAGGAGCATTTTATCTGTCCATTGGACGAGAAAGAATTGCTAAAACTTACTTGACAGAAGCGCGTTATTGCTATCAGCGTTGGGGAGCCGAAGCCAAAGTCGCCCATTTAGAATCAAAATACTCGCAGTTGCTAACTTCAGCGTCGATTTCAACTAATATAGAAACTCACAAATCTACTAGCAGCGTTTCCACTACGAGCGGCAGTGCAGCCGTGCTAGACTTAACAACAGCAGTCAAAGCTTCGCAAACTTTGGCCGGCGAAATCGTTTTAGACAAACTGCTGGCAAAATTGATGAAAATTGTGATTGAAAATGCTGGAGGACAAAGAGGCTTTTTAATATTAGAAAAATCGGGAAAATGGGTGATTGAAGCATCAGGAGCTGTAGATGTCGAGCGCGTGGCTGTCATGGAATCAATTCCCATAGATTTTGTAGAAGAGAATCGACAAGTAACGTTGTTGGCAGTTGCAGTCGTCAACTACGTCGCCCGCACCCAGGAAAGTATTGTTTTAAACGATGCCGCCCGCGAAGGACAATTCACTCGCGCACCTTATATAATTGCCGTTCAACCTAAATCAATTCTTTGCACTCCGTTAATCCATCAAGGCAAACTCAGTGGCATTTTATATTTAGAAAACAATCTGACTACTGGGGCTTTTACACCAGACAGGTTAAAAATATTAAAACTACTGTCTTCTCAAATTTCTATTTCGATTGAAAATGCCCAACTTTATACCAACTTGCAGCAATTCAATCACAATCTCGAAAATTTAGTACAACAGCGTACTTCTGAGCTTTCCCAAACTTTAGAAGACCTAAAATCGGCCCAAAATAAACTGGTTGAATCGGAAAAAATGGCTGCTCTCGGAGGGTTGGTGGCGGGTGTTGCCCACGAAATCAATACTCCCATCGGCATTGGTATCACCGCCGCCTCGCTGCTGGCTGAAAAAGTCACAAAGTTTTTTGAGCTTTACAGCAAGGGCCAAATTAAACGATCTGAGTTAGAAAAATTCCTGGATACGGCTCTGCAAAGCAGTAATATGATCTTATCCAACCTCACGCGGGCGGCTGACTTGATCCACAGTTTTAAGGAAGTGGCTGTAGATCAGTCGAGCGAATTAAAACGCACGTTTAATGTTAAAAACTATCTTGAGGAGATTTTGACATCCTTAACCGCAAAACTCAGAAGAACTAAACACAAAGTAGAGATTAAGTGTGATGAAAATATTGTACTGGACAGTTACCCCGGCGTGTTGTGTCAAATTGTGACAAATCTGGTGTTGAATTCCCTAATTCACGCTTACGATGGAGAAGATGAGGGCATTATGGCTTTTGAGATCGAGCTGGAGGGCGATCGGCTAATATTTGAATATGCCGATAACGGCAAAGGAATTACCCCAGAAAATCTCAATAAAATTTTTGAACCCTTTTTTACCACGAAAAGAGGTCAGGGTGGGACAGGATTGGGGCTGCACATCATCTATAACCTCGTTACACACAAACTAAAAGGCACAATTTGCTGCGAAAGTCAAGTAAAGAAAGGTACAAAATTTACTATTGAATTTCCCGCTAAAATTAGCAATTAGTTATTAAGCTGTCCGAATTTAAATTGTATATTCGGGACGGGCTAGAAGCCCATCCCACAAGAGTGTTTAATTGATTTTTGACATACAATTTGAATGTAAAACAGCTTATACTGCCAGTTTTAATATAATTTAATTTAGGAGAAGGATAAATGTCAGAAGCTAGTCAAAATCTTTTCGCGGCGGGTGATGACGAATTAATATTTGCCGAAGAAGATGAGGCGGAAGAACAGCCGATCGCCGAGAGTTGGAAAATATTAATTGTAGACGATGAAATAGAGATTCACAACATTACAAAACTAGCTTTAAATGATTTCATATTTGAAAATAAATCAATTACATTTATCAGCGCTTTCTCAGGCAAAGAAGCCAAAGAAATCATTAAAGGCAATACTGACATCGCATTAATTTTACTCGATGTTGTGATGGAAACAGAAGAGGCAGGTTTGGAAGTAGTAAAATACATCCGTGATATTTTAGATAATAAAGTAGTGCGGATTATTTTGCGCACGGGACAGCCGGGACAAGTGCCAGAAGATGTAGTAATTGTCAGCTACGATATTAACGATTATAAAACTAAAACTGAGCTGACAAACAAAAAGTTATTTACCACTGTAGTAACCGCACTGAGAGCATTTCGCGCCCTGACTCAAATCGAAGCCAGTAAAAGCGAATTAGAAAAAATCGCAGCAGCTTCCGCCCGCTTTGTCCCTCGTCAATTCTTAAAATTTCTCAAAATAGACAGTATAGTTGATGCAAAATTGGGAGATTCGGTACAGGCAGAAATGACGATTATGTTTGCGGACATTCGCTCATTTACAAGTTTGTCAGAAAGTATGTCTCCCCAAGAAAATTTTGAATTTATCAACTCTTATTTAAGCCGAGTCGGCCCAGTTATCCGCCAGTATAATGGTTTTATAGATAAATATATTGGTGACGGGATTATGGCTTTGTTTCCTAATAATGCTGAAGATGCCGTACAAGCAGCGATTGAGATGCAGCAGCAAGTTAAAATTTATAATAGACACAGACAAAATAGCGGATATCAACCTATTTCGATAGGGATTGGTTTGCATACGGGAACTTTAATGTTGGGTACGATTGGTGAAGCGGAACGGATGGAAAGTACGGTAATTTCGGATGCTGTGAATTTAGCCGCGCGGGTGGAAGGATTGACAAAGCTTTACGGAGTTGGTATTGTTGCTAGCGTTCAGACTTTGTGCCGAATCGACGATCCGCAAAATTACAAGTGCCGGTTTCTCGATCGCGTTGAAGTAAAAGGAAAGCAAACGCCTGTTGCTGTATTTGAAATTTACGACGGCGACTCGGATATGATGATCGAACTAAAAGCACAAACCCAAACTTATTTTGAACAGGGGATTTTTTTTCACTACCAGCAGCAATTCGCACAAGCAAAACAAATGTTTTTGCGGGTATTGCAAGTCAACAAACAGGATAAAGCAGCAATTTTTTATGTGGAACGCTGCGATATGTTGATGAAGAATGCAGTCATTATTACTCTGGAAGGGATTGAGATATAGGGAATGGGGAATGGGGAATGGGGCATTGGGCATTGGGAATTGGGCATTGGGCATTGGGCATTGGGCATTGGGCATTGGGCATTGGGCATTGGGCATTGGGCATTGGGCATTGGGCATCAGTTATTATCACAAATAACAGATCACAAATAACAGATCACAAATAACAGATCACAAGTAACAAATAACAAATAATAAATAATAAATAATAACAAATAACAAATAACAAATAACAGATAACAGATAACAGATAACAGATAACAGATAACAAATAATAAATAACAGATCACAAATAACTTACTTTATGCGCTTAAAATCTCTTGATGTTTTTCGCGGAATTGCGATCGCCTCGATGATTCTAGTCAACAACCCCGGCAGTTGGAAACAGGTGTATCCGCCACTAGATCACGCAGAATGGCACGGCTGCACGCCGACAGACTTGGTATTTCCGTTTTTCCTGTTCATCGTGGGCTGCGCGATGTCTTTCTCGCTGTCAAAATACACTCAAACTATCCAAAAAGCAGAAACAGCAGTATCCAGAAGTACAGAAAAACCAGAAACAACCAACTCAGAAAAAACACCTATTTCTACTGACTCACATCCGTTACATCCGTTAAAAAATCCGTTGCCGAACCTTCCTTCCTCGAATATTTACTGGCGAATTGCGCGCCGCGCGGGGATTTTGTTTGTATTAGGATTGCTGCTAAATACATCTTCGATCGCCCTTGACGTACTTCTCAACAGCGCCCCAGTGGAAAACTTCGGTAAAATCCGCATCATGGGAGTATTGCAGCGCATCGGTTTAGCCTATTTCATCAGTGCGATCGCGATTCTCAACCTTTCCCCCCGCCATCAAAAACTGCTGGCTGTGGCGGTGCTTTTAGGCTATTGGGGCGCATTACTCGTATTTGCTGTAGGGGGGTACAGTACAAGCGCATTTACACCGGAGGGCAATTTTGGCGGATATGTCGATCGGCTAATTCTCGGCAGCCAACACCTGTACAAAGGCGGCCCCTTCGATCCCGAAGGACTGTTGAGCACATTACCAGCCAGCGTGACAGTCCTGATTGGCTACTTCACAGGAGAGTGGCTGCGCGTCCAGCCAATCAAAACCCGCACAAGTGTAAATTTAGCGATCGGCGGTCTCTGTTGCCTAGTAATCGGTCGTTTGTGGGGATTTTCCTTTCCCATCAACAAACAACTCTGGACGAGTTCCTATGTAGTTTTTACCGCTGGTTGGGCATTACTATTACTAGCAGTTTGCTACGAAACAATAGAAGTGCGAAGTTGGAAATGGGGGCGGCCATTTGAAATCATGGGATTGAATGCGATTTTCCTGTTTGTCGCCTCCGGTATTGTCGCTAGAATTTTGTTAAAAACTCATATCGGCACTGGTAAAACTGCTCCAACTACCTACACTTGGATTTATGAAAACTGGTTTGTGCCGTGGGCTGGGCCGCTCAATGGTTCTTTAGCTTTTGCGGTGACAGCGGTATTGTGTTGGTGGTTAATTTTGTATGGAATGTATCGCCGAGGTTGGGTGATTAAAATTTGAGTAGTTTGATCTGTAGTGGATCTACCTCTTTTCTGGGTAGCGCGTGATCTACTTGAACCGGAGAGTGCGAGGTACTAGATGCTTGAAAGGGAGACTTCCTATGGCAAATAGTAGCTAGTGGGTATTGACATCCAAAAGCCTTTTGCGGTAATTTACAAAAAATCGTGATAAAATATAAAAGTTTACTAATAAAGTAGTAAGCTGTTCAGCATTTAAATTGATGGGGTTATCTAAGTCAGTAAAGGGCTTGGGCCTCTGAAACACCCAGTTTAAATGCACAACAGCTTAGTCATCTAAAAAGATAAGAGGTGAATAGTGATGGCAAGAATGATTCCTAAAAAATTTTCATCAGCAACTAAGAGCTACGCAGAAAAGGCTCTATTCCAAATTTTTGAGAATAATCTCAGTGATGATTACGTTGTTTTTCATGGAGCATGGTGGCAGCACATCGGATATATCGTTCAAGATAGGGAAGCTGACTTCATCATTATTCATCCCGATCGAGGAATTCTTATAGTAGAAGCTAAAGGAGGGAAGATAAGCTACGATCCTCTTAATATGGCTTGGTATCAGAATCAACACAAGATGAAGATATCTCCATTTAAACAAGCCAAAGAAATTAAGTTTAAGTTTTTGGATTTTCTTAGTAAACACGACGAATTTAAAAATAAAGATTTTTGTATAGGACAATGTGTGGCTTTTCCTGA
>Ga0335395_10000095_pt1 | contig 58924 bp, 42 predicted proteins | sample MAT02_FD_205744 | JGI IMG/M metagenome (GOLD analysis project Ga0335395, IMG submission 205744) | Freshwater microbial communities from Lake Fryxell liftoff mats and glacier meltwater in Antarctica - MAT-02 (spades assembly) (version 2) ... | reverse complement strand
AAGGCTGCAAACACTCGGTTAAGGCGGCAAACGGATCGCCCGTAAATACTTTTTCGGAACCGTCGCGGTAAACTTGAGTTGTGCGATCGCCCCTAGCCTCCAAAATCCACAGCGGATCGCACCCTAAGAAACTATAACGCCCGAGCTTCTCCCCACCTTCCACCGACTCCAGCAGAAAACTGTAAGGTTGACCCGCACAAACCCGATACCACGCAGACACGGGCGTATCCAAATCGGCAACCCATTCTTGATACACGGGCACAAAATTGCCTTGTTTCGCCAGTGACGAGAATTGTGAGAAATCGGGAAATATCATATACTTATTTTGCTATACAATCAATAAACAAAAGACGGAAACCAACATCCCTCTGGCGACTGGTACTCGCCAACCGCCATCACCGCCATCGGTTTGAGGACGCGCAGCCCCTCTTGCAAGCACCAGCAAAACAAACTTCCATACCTCAGTGGCAAGTGAAAAGCCAGCACTTCTTCGGAACTGTACGCCGCAGCCCCCAAGAGTAAAACCTGCATATCTGCCTCTGTTTCGGCGACGCTGTGACCCAAAGTGGACACCGCACAAGTATATGCCACAATCCGACCTTGCTGGCAAGCAACCAAGGGATAATAGTTATCTAGGGCGTATTTGATCTCGGAAGTTCGATCGCACCCACATACTTTTTCGCACAAAGCCTCACATTCGCCAACATCCTCACTAGCCATCGGCCGCACCTCAAACCCATACTGCGGCGGGCTGCAAAACTTCCCCTCCATTAACACAAAATGTTCTTTGACTTCAAAACCCAGAGAAGCGTACAGCGACAGTGAGGCCATGTTAAAAGATTCTTGCACCAAGCGGATACCTACAGCGTCCTGTCCCTGTTCCAGCAAGGCTTTCATGATTTGTCTTCCTGTGCCGCGGCCTTGAAAAGTGCGATCGACACTAACTGGCCCAATACCACGAATCGGGTTGCGTTCATCCATAAAACCGCAGCCGACAACCACACCGTCACTCTCGGCTACGATGCCGAAATACGAGGGATTTTCGATCCAAAACTGAGTGATTTCTGCCGTCAACTCTGGTGTCAGAAAATCTGTATGAGGGAAACAATGGCGATCGGAAATATCTTTAAAAGCTTCATAATTAATGCGAGCACAAACATTTATATCAGAAGTTTGCGATCGTCTGATTGCGACATTCATTTTTAATTTAACTTTAACGATTAAGTTTTAATTAGATTTGAAGTTTGCAGTAGAATTCGGGCGCGGCCCATTGCGCTCAACTTAACCCTAAAACCATTGATAAATCTCGCTTTTATCCGAGTCCAGATCCCCCTAAATCCCCCTTAAGAAGGGGGACTTTGAGAAGAATCTTGTCCCCCCCGAATCGTTGCGGGGACGCGAGAGAATACTCTTGTCCCCCCCTTTTTAAGGGGAGTAGGGGTCGAGTAGGGGTCGAGTAGGGGGGATCGGTCTTAACTGAGCAGTTAGAGGCAATATTACCTATATTTTGCTCAGCGATGCAGTCATGGCTTAAGCATCGTAGGTCTTCTTACTGGTGAACTTCACCTTAATCGGATCGGGATTGCTGCCAATATTGCGGTCAACCTTACCGACGTAGGGACGACCTGCGTTCACCTTCTCAGGGAACACGCCATCCTTGGGATGCAGGTACTCATTAGAACCGTCGGGAAACACGCGGTAAACTTTGTAGTTCGTGATTTTGAATTTTGCTCGCAGTTGCTGGCCGCCCAAAGCGATGCACTGCTCCTTGCGGGGCAGATACAGCAAGTTGTCGCCTTGACGCATGATTGCAGCGCCACCTGTGGGCATTTCAAACACCTGTTCCTTGGTGCTAGTCCAAGTGATAGCGTACTTCTCTTCAACTAGCGCCTTGGTCAGCAAGCCGCCGGTGCTGCCGCCGAAGATGGGGGGTTGTCCAGTCAGTTCTTCTGCCATAGATATATCCAAAGGATTTTTCAGGCATCCTATCATTGACACTGTACGCTGTTCTCAAAATCGTAAGGAAAATTAACAGTCTTTTGGCGATCGATCTTTTTTGATAATTGCTAATTAATAATTGGTAATTGATAATTGGTAATTTCCACGAACGCCCAAAAACAGAATTAGCCAGCAGGAATAAATACAAACTCAGCATCAAAAACGCCCATTGGTGCTTATGGCAAAGCCTTACCGCTCAGTTCCATAAAATCGACTTCTTCCTGCTTCGTTCGGTCATGCCACCGCAGAGGCAGGTTTGGCAGTAAAAACTTTTCTGTGCTATCCTGCGTTGGGCGATCGACTAACTCGATCGCAAATGCCGCACTCAAACGCTCAAAAACCCAGTTTTTACTGCAAGTCTTGTCAATATGCACCGCCAGCATCCGACAAAAAGACTTTTTACCTAAGTAATATCCGTACCGTGCACCCAAAAACTAGATTTTACACGTAAGTATAGTCAAGTTTGATCAAGTTCTTGGTGGGTCTAAAAGCCTGCACAAAAAATACAATTCAGATGCGGAACAGCTTATCATTTTGATTATTAATTTTTGATAAATTTAATTTATAGCGATCGGCACAATATTGTAAGATTTCATTAAATACCTGTTACAGTTACACAGGAAGAGCAAAAAATAGAGCGTGGCAATTGCTCGATCGCTCTACCTCATTTTAACAAAACGTCTTTGAACACGTAAGTATTTTTGAAATTGTGCGATTAATTTATACCTCGTTTAAACATAGTTGTTTGCTAAAGGTCGATCGCCCGCCATTGATCCGGGTTCCATATGTGCCATTCTATAATTAGGCACTGATTTATAATCAACTGGGAAAAATTAACTATGCTGCCAGCTTCAGAAATTTCTGGTTACAACTTACAAGAACTGATTCACCAAGGGACTAACACAGTTGTTTATCGGGCAATATCGACAGCAGAAAAACAGTTGGTCATTCTCAAAGTTTTAAACACCGACTGTCCCAGCCTCGAACAGGTCGCCAGTTTAAAACACGAATATCAAATCACAGAACATCTCGACTCTCAGTATATCATCAAAGTCTATCGACTCGAAACTCATCAAAATCATTTAGTTTTAATCTTAGAAGACATTGGAGGGATATCCTTAAAAAAATGGATAAGCCCCCGTGAAAATCAACGACAAATCGCCGAGCTAGAAACCGATAATAATTCAGTAGCGATTGCTACCAATCGCCCATTATCGCTTGCAGATTTTTTAAACGCAGCAGTGCCATTGACAAAAGCCTTAGTATTCCTGCATCAAAATCAGATTATTCACAAAGACATTAAGCCGCATAACATTATCATAAATCCCGAAACAAAGCAAGTAAAAATTGCTGATTTTAGCATCGCTTCCCGGTTAAGAAAAGAACAACCAGACTTAAAAAATCCCGATCGCCTAGAAGGAACCCTGGCCTATATGTCGCCGGAACAAACCGGGCGGATGAACCGCCATTTAGACTACCGGAGCGATTTCTACTCTCTCGGTGTCACCTTTTACGAACTACTGGCAGGACAATTACCATTTACCAGCAGTGACCCATTAGAAATGGTACACTGTCACATTGCCAAACAACCCCTTCCCCTGCAACAATTAAACCCACAAATCCCTCCAGTTTTGACCCAGATTGTGGCAAAACTTATGGCAAAAAATGCCGAAGACAGGTATCAAACTGCCACAGGATTGTTAGCAGATTTAGAACACTGCCAAAATCAAATGTCGAGTGCAGGCACAATTTCTAACTTTATTCCCGGACAACTCGATGCCCTGAGTCAATTGTCAATTCCTCAGAAACTCTACGGACGAGAAACGCAAATAGCAGAACTATTAGAAGTGTTTGATCGAGTTAGCAAAGGTAGCGGTGAAATTGTCCTAATCGGTGGCTACTCCGGCATCGGCAAATCAGTATTAGTGCATGAAATTGTCCGCAATATAACGCAGCAGCGCGGCTATTTTATCTCCGGGAAATTCGACCAATTTAAGCGCAATGTTCCCTACGCTTGTTTCACTCAAGCTATGGGCAACTTCGTGCAGCAAATTTTAATGGAAAGCCCAACTCAGCTAGCAGCATGGCGACAAACACTACTCAACGCTTTGCAGAAAAATGCTCGAATTGCGATCGATGCCATCCCGGAATTAGAGTTGATTTTAGGGGAGCAGCCAGACTGGCCCGAACTCAGTGCTATTGAATCTCAAAAGCGATTTTGTCTAGTTATGCAGCAGTTCGTCCAAGCAATTGCCACTGTCGAACATCCCTTAGTAATGTTTCTAGATGACTGCCAGTGGATAGATGCTGCAACAGTCAATTTGTACCAACAAAATTGCCTTGAAAAAACTCCTTACTTTCTACTTATTCTTGCTTGTCGAGATAATGAAGTAAGTCCGACACATCCATTTATGCTGGCTAATGAGGCAATTCGAGCAACAGGAATTCCGATCGCAAATATTGAGCTAAAACCCTTAGCAATTTCTGATATAACTCGATTAGTTGCTGACAGCTTAAACTGCTCTCCTCTAAAAGCGGCATCCTTGGCAGAATTGCTGCTAGAAAAAACTCACGGCAATCCATTTTTTCTCAAGCAGCTATTAAACTCGTTACACCAAGAAAAACTGCTAACATTTAACGTAAATTTTGCTGCGTGGGAGTGGGATATCCAACAAATTAAGCAGCAGGATATTTCCGAGAATGTGGTAGATTTAATGGTGAAAAAAATTCAACAGTTGTCAGGCGCTACTCAGAGAATTTTACAGTTGGCTGCCTGTATAGATCACCAATTTAGTCTCGATATATTGTCAATATCGAATCAACAATCTTTAACTAAAACAGCACAAAGTTTGTGGGAAGCGCTGGAAGTAGGGTTAATTTTGCCTGTAGACGGTGCTTATCGAGTACCGCAAGTATTTGAGGAGCAGGAATTAGAAAAATTAGGTAAAATAGTCGGCAAAGTGTGCTACAAATTCTTGCACGATCGGGTTCAACAAGCTGCTTATGTGATGATTCCTGACTCGCAAAAACAATCCATGCACTGGAATCTGGGATGTTTGTTGTTGCAAGAAAGTAGCGAAGCTGAACGTCAAGAACAGATTTTTGATATTGTCAATCACTTGAACTTTGGTCGCGAGTTGATTGCTAACCCTGAAGAAATGTATCAATTAGCAGAATTGAATTTACAAGCAGGGAAAACTGCTAAAGCTGCTTCGGCTTTTGCAGATGCACTTACTTTTTTTCAAGCCGGGTGCGACTGTTTGCCGATGTCAAGTTGGCAAGATAATTATGCCTTGAGTTTGGCGCTAAATTTAGAACTGGGTGAAACCGAATATTTAAATGGCAGGAATGATGCAGCTTTAGCTATTTTTGACCGGATTTTACCCCAATCTCAGACTTTGTTAGAACAGTCTTCTATCGCTGAATTTAAAATAACTTGTCTGCGGATGAAGAATGATTTATCTGCTGCTTATAAGTTAGGGATTGACATATTAAACAATTTGGGGGTTGAGATTGAACCATACCCGGATGATGACTTTTTAGCTAGTGAATTAGCCGAGACGAAGGCGATGATTGGGCGATCGATCGATATATTAGCAGATTTACCCGAACTTACCGATCCGCTACAACTCGCAGCCCATCGGATTTTGAAAGAACTTTTCCCCATTGCCTATTTTACCAGTCCCAACGCTCAATATCTCTGCGCGATGAAGTTTGTGCAAACGAGCATTCTGTACGGAAATTCGCAACTTTCCGCCTTTGGTTACACTTTATATGCGTTTACTTTGGTCAACAAATATCGCGAAATCAAAGCGGGTTGCGCCGCCGGAGAACTATCGCTGAATCTCTACGAACGCTGGGATAATAAAGAGTTAGGCGCTTGTATTTTCCATATGTGGGGCGCTTTGACTTTACATTACATCAAATATATCGATGAGTGTAAGCCTTTTATGCTAAAAGCTTTCAATAGCGGTTTAGAAACAGGTGCTTATCAGTGGTCGGGATATGCTTCGATTAATTATCTCTGGGTCTGCTTTTTTGGGAACGCATCTTTGGTCAAAGCTACGGATATTGCTGATAAATTTATTCCCGTGCTCTCAAAGGTCGATCGCAATATGTTAGCTTATCACTTGCTGACCAAAAATGCGATCGCCCAACTCACCAGCCCACCAGAAATCAGCCCAGAGCCGGAAACCTTCATCGACGAACACCAGCTTTTAGAATTTGCCAAATCCTCTGCCGATCTGACCACTGCTTTTGTAATCTATCTTTACAAGCTGACCGTTGCTAATTGGTTTGGCGAGGTCGATCGGGCATTAGAATATGCTCTCAAAGGCGCGGAATTTTTGAAAGGCGGTGCTGGTCATTTTGTCAACCCGGTTTTTCGGTTCCATCACGCTCTTGCCCTAGCTGCTGCTTGCACAAAAGCCAATGATATCGAGTCCAAACTTTACCGAAAACAGCTCAATATTAGTCTGGAAAAGTTTCGAGATTTGGCAGAGCACTGTCCGGCCAATTATCTGCACAAATATTCATTAATTCAGGCAGAAATCGCCAGGTTGTCAGGAGACAGCCATACAGCAGCCCAACATTATGATTGGGCGATCGCCTCTGCGCTCAAAAATGGCTTCGTCCAAAATGCTGCCCTAGCCAATGAATTAGCTTCCAGATTTTATCTAGCACAAAATCGTGCCAATCTCGCCAAAATTTATCTCAATGATGCCCGATTTTGCTATATCGAGTGGGGTGCAACCGCCAAAGTTCATCAACTAGAACAATCTCATCCAGATTGGTTTAACAAAATCAGTGACGATCGGATCACAATAACTACAACTGCGAGTACCGCCACTGATGCCAATATCTTTGATTTGAAAACAGTAATCAAAGCCTCTCAGGCAATTTCTAGCGAAATCGTCTTAGAAAAATTGTTGAAAAAACTGCTGCACATTATTTTAGAAAATGCTGGCGCGCAAAGCGGTTGTATTCTTTTAGAACGAGACGGTTACTTGTTCGTTGAAGTCTCGGATAGTGACCAGCAGGATTATGCAATATTTGAAGAATTGCAGCCAGTTAAAAAGAACTGCCAAGTACCTCTTTCTATCATCAATTACGTGGCGAGAACCCAGGAATCGCTCGTGCTGAGCGATGCAACTAAAGAAACACTTTACCAATTCGATACTTACATTCAAAATTATCAACCGAAGTCAGTTTTGTGCGCGCCAATTGTCTATCAAGGGAAGTCAATCGGTATAGTTTATTTAGAAAATAACTTGGTCGCCGGAGCCTTCACTCGCGAAGGTTTGATACTGTTAGAAATGTTGACTGCACAAGCAGCAATTGCCATTGCAAATGCCCGTTTCTACGCTGGCGAACAAGATAAATCCCGCCAGTTAGCTGAATCCCTAGAAAATTTACAAAAATCTCAAGTCGAACTCGCCCAAAAAGAAGAGGAGTACCGCAGTATTTTTGAGAGTGTAGCAGACGGACTTACTTTGGTAGATTTGGAAACAGGAAAAATGGTGGCAGCAAACCCCATAGTCTGCGAAGTGTACGGTTATTGCCTGGAGGAATTTTTGAGCTTAAGTCCCTTAGATCTTCTGCACCCAAACTACGTACATCTCTTCGACGAGTTTATCGCAACCGTCAGCTCGCGCCAAGAATTTTATTGTCAAACTGTGGTGCTGCGAAAAGATGGTACACAATTCGATATTGAGCTAAAAGCCAAGTTTTTTGAATACAGAGGGAAACCCCATGCTTTGTCAATTAGTCGCGATATCAGCCAGCGCAAAGTAGCGGAACAAGCTCTACAAACATCAGAATCTCAACTGAGAGAGAAAGCTGAAAATTTAGAAGTCATACTGATCGAACTGCAACAAACTCAAGCACAATTAGTTCAAACTGAAAAAATCTCGCAACTCGGACAAATGGTTGCTGGAGTTGCTCACGAAGTGAACAATCCTATTGGCTTTATTTCTGGGAACTTGCACCACGTTCAAGAATATATTGCTGATTTAATTAAGTTGGTGAATCTTTATCAAGAAAAGTTTCCCGAACCTGGAGCGGAAATTGAGGAAGAAATTGAATCGATCGAGCTAGAATATTTATTAGCCGACTTGCCCAAAACTACGGCGTCAATGAAGATGGGCATCGATCGCATCCGCGACATTATGCAGTCTCTGCGCAACTATTCCCGCACCGACAGTATTGAAAAAAGAGCCGTTGACATCCACGAAGGCATTGAAACTACTTTAATGATTTTGTCTCACCGCCTCAAGGCTAAGCACAACAGACCAGCCATTAAAATTATTAAACATTACGGTGATTTGCCAACATTAAAATGCCATCCGGGGCAAATAAATCAAGTATTTATGAATTTGATTGCTAATGCGATCGATGCTTTGGAAGAGTCTAACGCGGGCAAAACCTACGCAGAAATTGAACGAAATCCGAATACAATCATGATTTCTACGGTGGGCGTTTGCCAGGAAGAACCGGAAATCCTTGACACGATTGTGATTCAGATTGCTGACAATGGAATGGGAATGCCGGAATCAGTCCGAGACAAATTGTTTACGCCATTTTTTACAACGAAAGTAGAAGGCAAGGGTACGGGATTGGGCCTGTCTATTTGCCATCAGATAGTCACTGAAATACATGGGGGAACTTTGGAATGTTTGTCTTCGTTAGAAGGTGGGACAGAGTTTGCAATTTGTATTCCGATGTAGGGGAGTCATATCATTTCCGTTTGATTAGATAAGACGGCGGTTGAAACCGCGTCTACACAAACGAAACCTGCCTCCGCAGGTTGAAGATCGGACGTACGGTTGAAACCGGGTCTACACAAACGATGTCCTCTCCTAGCGAGGGTGTAAAGAAAATAACGCAATTTTAACGGCCAGGTCTTCAACCCGCGGAGGCGGGTTTTGTTTGTATAGACGCGGTTTCAACCGCCGGGTCTTCTGAACCGTATTGGCTTCTAAACAATCGGAATAGTAAAGTGAAATTCGCTTCCTCGGTCTTTTCCTGGGGAATCTGCCCAAATGTTACCGCCCCAGCCGGCGACAATCTGCTTGCAAATTGCTAATCCCAAGCCGGTACCGCCGGCGCTGCGCCGCAATGCTCCTTCTTCTTGATAAAATCGATCGAACACTATTTTTAAACTACTCGCCTCTATTCCCCTCCCCGTATCAGTTACGAGGACTTCCACCATCCGAGAACCATTGCATTTCGCTCTTATGGTCACGGTTCCCTGGGGTGTGGTGAATTTGCAAGCGTTGTCTAGCAGTTTGGACAGTACCTCCACCAACCACTCGCCGTCAGCTTGCACTAATGGCAATTCTGCGGACACTTCGGCGATAATTTGCGGTAACTTGCGATCGACTCCGCCGCGCGATCGCACGCTGCTGAGGGCCAAATCAACGCATTCTTGTAATGTTAGTGATTCTACATTCCATTTAACTCGCCCGCTTTCTAAGTGAGAAAGTGTTAAGAAGTCCTGCACGAGTTTGCGCATTCTATCGGCATCACCGAGGGCAGTTTCTAACATGATTTGCCGCAATTCTTGGGGCATATCTGGCTCGGAGTTCAAACTTTCTAGACATACTTGAATCGTCGAAAGTGGAGTGCGGAGTTCGTGACCGGTGATGGCAATTAGATTGCTGCGAGTGCGGTCTAATGCTTCTAATTGTTGGTTGAGTTCTTCTAAGTGAGCGTAGGTTTCGGCTTGAATTAAGGCTGCTCCGAGTTGGGTGGCGATCGCCTCTACTAGAGCAATTTCGTCTTGTTCCCAAGGTAAAGTCGATCGGCATTGGTGCATTTCCACCATGCCCAACACCCGCCCCTGATAAAGCACTGGCACCATTAACCAAGAGATAATCTGCCAATTTTTGACAAGTTCGCCCAGAGATTTTGTATTGACAATCAGCGGGTCTTGTGCTGTCTCTTGGATGTAAACTCGCTCTTGCCGCGCTACCGCATCGCGGAATATGGGATTTTCCTGCAACGGCCAAGTCTGATTTAGGAGAGAATTGTCCCCCTGACGCAAAAATTCGCGATCGATTTTGACCGACACGTCTGTGGCTTTGCAGCGATAAATCAAACAGCGGCTGGCTGACAGGGCTGTTCCCAATTCTTGGACTGCGACTTCGACGATTTCTTGCGGGTTGAGAGACTGCCGCATTGCCGTTGTAATGAGGTTGATCAGCCGTTCTTTGCGTTCCTGGGCGGCGATCGCGCTGTATGCTTTGAGTAGTTTGTGCTGGCCTGATTGCAAGTAGGTGACTAAGCGTTCGGTAAAAGCGTCGCTCAATTTGGGATTGGGTATTTTTGAGTTTTTTTCCGCGATTTTATCGGGTTTGGCGGCTTTGGAAGCGGCGGATTTCCGCGTTTTTTTCGGTGCTTTTGCCAGATTGTAGGTAGTTCGCGCTCGATCGATCTTTTCGGTCAATTCCGGGCGATATTTGAGAATTTTATCTAGCAACAATTCGGCAGCTTTGCAGCTTACCTCGCGATCAAACGTCCAAATTCCCTCAAATCTACGAGCTTGATCTATTAATAGCGGATCGCGATCGTCATGGTTGTCGATCGGCACAATTTTTTCTTGACAAATCAGACAAGTTGAGTAGTGTTGCCCCAGCACGACTAAGTGCCACTCTTTACTTAATGTGTCCTCCGGTGCAAACGCCACAGTTTCGTGATGTTCTGAGGAATTTTTAAACTCAGTTTCCGGTGATGATAGCACGTATACCTGAGAGGAGCGATCGGCAATTCGTCGGTAGCGGTGAGCCTCGTGGCGGTAGAAGCGCTCTTGCTGAAAGCTGGCAATGACTAGCGGTTCGTCGTCGGAGCCCGCCAAAACCAAGTCTTCCATCGCGTGAGACAGCGCTGTCATGGAAGATTTGAAATAAATTTGTGCCCGCAGTTGGGGCAAAGCTTGCAGAAGTTCTGCTAAAAGCGAAATTGGGACGATCATCTAGCCTTAAGCGTGCATTTTTGCCGATGATGAAACAGGAGCGATCGACCATAAGTTGATATCGCTCCCTTCTTAGTATCTCTCAAAAGTTGCTACTAATCGGCCGTTAGCTAGAAACTAACAGCCGATTATTTTTTTCAGAGCGATCGCCCGTGAGTATAAATGCTGTGGCTGCCATCGCTCAAGCTAGTTCGCCACCTTCGTCGCTGCCGCCGGGAGATGATTTGTAGAGAGCATCCAATTGTTCGCGGGCGTCTTGGACAGTCAGCGAACGCATCACTAACAGGGGTTCGTTAACAATGTTTCCGTATTCGTCTAAAAGTTCTGGATGGGGTACGGCTTGAGAGCGAGGATAGCGATTGTTTCCCCTGAATTGTTGGGGGCGCTGGGACTCCATACCTACTGTAACTAGACTGCGGATTAAGTTACCGACGGCCAGAAACGCCAGAACGGTAAAAGCTAAAATATAAAGCAAATGCAACATTATTTTCTCCTCCGGGCTAAACAGCCACAGCAATTTACAAATGTGTTTCAGCAAGTAATGACTTATTAACTGGAAATTTGTTTGAGGTTGTCAAGTGAGCCACGACATTTCCTGTTTAGGATCTGACTGTGGGTTTAACTTGAACTTGCCTTTTTATTTTCCAGGGGGAGCCGACTGCAACGATCGAAAGCGCGCCGATACTTGCCAGCATTCGGCGAGTAGTCTGTGCCACGGCATCAGTGCTGCGGTTTCAATTGCAACTTGACCTCCGGTTGCTTGAAATAGAGCTTTAGCCGCGCCTACTTCTAGCTGAGCCTGCTTGACTCGCGCCAGTAAGTCAGATTGATATTCGCCACTCAGAAAGTGAATTTCCTCAGTTTCCAAAAGTTTGGTCGATCGCTCGAACCAGTATTTAAAATCCTCTAACAGCGGTTCTAGTAGGGATTTGAGCAACTCTGATTCTGGCAAATTGGAATTAAGCATGGATTAAAATTGGGTTATTTATTTATTCTAACCTTAAACGTGCTTTACAAATTGTAACATATTTTTAACAATAATTCAATAATTTCACAAAAATTAGCAAGTGAGTGTGCATAAATTTAACAGTGTCAGCAGCAATTTTTGAGTCAAAATCCCCAAATTATGCCCATATCGGCTCATACAGCCCGTGTATAGCTGAAGGCTCTGTTATACAGAAAACAACAAAAGCAACAGTTTCAAAATTAAGAAAGTCCACAGGTATCAACTTAATGTCAAACGCACTACCTGTCTGCTGTCTGACGATGAGGCCGCCGATCCCCCCTAGCCCCCCTTAAGAAGGGGGGAACCGGAAATGATGATCAAAGTCCCCCTTCTTAAGGGGGATTTAGGGGGATCTAGACTCAGCTAAAAGCGAGATTTTTGAAGTATTCTAGTCTGAAGTTGACACCAATAGCCCCAGCCGGAAGTCGGCGGTTGCTGTCCCATTCTGAGTAAGATAGAAGCAACTGCAACTCTCATTAATTGCTAATTCAGCCGATGTCTAGCTCAGAATCCATTTCCGCTCCAGAAGAGTCCGTTAAGATTGAGTTGCCCCGCACGAGTGAGTCGGAGCAACTAAAAAAAATTCGCCACACCACATCTCACGTGATGGCGATGGCGGTACAGAAATTATTTCCCAAGGCCCAAGTCACAATCGGCCCTTGGATTGAAAACGGTTTTTATTACGATTTTGATTGCCCCGAACCTTTTACCGAAAAGGATCTCAAGGCAATTAAAAAAGAAATGATCAAAATCATCAACCGCAAACTGCCCGTAATTCGAGAAGAAGTCAGCCGCCCGGAAGCAGAGCGCAGAATTAAGGAAATTAACGAACCTTACAAATTAGAAATCTTGGCAGGTTTGATCGAACCAATTACTCTGTACCATTTGGGTGACGAATGGTGGGATTTGTGCGCCGGGCCCCATTTGGATAATACCAGTGAAATGAACGGAAGGGCGATCGAGCTCGAAAGCCTAGCAGGAGCCTACTGGCGCGGCGACGAAACCAAAGCTCAATTGCAGCGCATTTACGGCACAGCTTGGGAAACTCCCGAACAACTCGAAGCCTACAAACACCGCAAAGAAGAAGCCCTCAGACGAGATCACCGCAAACTTGGCAAAGAATTAGGCTTATTTATTTTCGCCGATGCAGTAGGCCCCGGTTTGCCTTTGTGGACACCCAAAGGCACGATTTTGAGAAGTATTCTAGAAGATTTCTTGAAACAAGAACAAATCAAGCGCGGCTATTTGCAAGTTGTGACACCGCACATTGCTAGAGTCGATTTGTTCAAAATTTCTGGACATTGGCAGAAATACAAAGAAGATATGTTTCCGCTGATGGCGGAGGATGCAGAAGCGGCAGCAAACGAACAGGGTTTTGTGATGAAACCGATGAACTGCCCTTTCCACATTCAAATTTACAAAAGCGAACTACGTTCCTATCGGGAATTGCCGATGCGCTTAGCGGAATTCGGCACAGTTTACCGCTACGAAAAATCGGGAGAATTGGGCGGTTTAACGCGGGTGCGTGGCTTTACGGTGGATGATTCCCACTTGTTTGTCACGCCGGAACAGTTGGATGCTGAATTTTTGAGTGTGGTGGATTTGATTCTGTCAGTATTCAAGAGTCTGCAACTGAAGAATTTTAAGGCGCGTTTGAGTTTCCGCGACCCAGAAAATTTAGAGAAATACATCGGTTCCGATGAAGCTTGGGAAAAAGCGCAAGGTGCCATCCGCCGCGCGGTGGAAACTTTGGGAATGAATTATTTTGAGGGAATTGGGGAAGCGGCTTTTTACGGCCCGAAACTCGATTTCATTTTCCAAGATGTGTTGGATAGAGAATGGCAATTAGGAACTGTTCAGGTAGATTACAATTTACCAGAACGTTTTGATTTGGAATACGTTGCTGAAGATGGCACTCGCAAGCGTCCGGTGATGATTCACCGCGCTCCTTTCGGTTCTTTGGAGCGCTTGATCGGGATTTTGATCGAACAGTACGCTGGGGATTTTCCGATATGGTTAGCGCCGATTCAGGTGCGGTTGTTGCCTGTGAGCGAGGAGTTTTTGCCGTTTGCTAAGGAAGTGGAGGCGAGGATGAAGGCGCTGAATATTCGGGCGGAAGTTGAGAGTAGCGAGCGTCTGGGTAAGTTGATTCGCAATGCTGAGAAGGATAAAATTCCGGTGATGTGTGTTGTGGGTGCTAAGGAGGTTGAGGCGAATAGTTTGAATGTTCGGACTCGTGCTTCTGGGGAGTTGGGGGCGATTTCTGTTGATGAAGTTATTGGGAGGTTGCAGGCTGCTATTAGTAGTTATGGCGATTTTTAGGGGAGTTTTTTAACCGCAGATGCACGGGGATTAACGCAGATGATAGTTTGATATTGTCTGCGTTTTTCTAATCTATCGGGTAAAATGATAGTAGTAAACGGGAGGTAAGATCATGCCTAATCCATTTCCGGGGATGAATCCCTATTTAGAACATCCTGATTTTTGGCCCGAAGTTCATCATTTACTGATTAGTGCGATTAAAGAGTCCCTCACTCCGCAATTGCGCCCCAAATACCGCGTCGCTATTGAAAAGCGAATTTATGAAATCCAAGGTGAAACTTCTCTATTAGTAGCGATTCCTGATGTCTCTATCCAACAAAAACGCTATCCAACTAATCCAGTATCATCTAATATTGCTGTCGCTTCCAGAACCGTGGAACCTCTAAAAGTCATAATCCAAGGGTCGGAAGAATTTCGGGAAGGATATTTAGAAGTAATTGACATGGCGACCAAGGAAGTTGTTACAGTGATTGAAGTGCTTTCACCTGCAAATAAACGCCGAGGGGAAGGTCGAGAAAAGTATGGCAATAAGCGACATAAAATATTTGATACCAGTACGCATTTAGTCGAAATAGACTTGTTGCGCGGTGGGGAACCTTTGCCAGTGTTTGGAGGTTATAATGAAAGCGACTGCCGCATTTTAGTCAGTCGCAGCAATCAACGTCCGATCGCAGATTTGTACTTATTTAACATTCCCGATCCAATTCCTGCATTTCCCTTGCCTTTGCGTCCAGAAGACGTAGAGCCTGTTTTGGATTTACAAGCGCTGATTAATCAAGTATACGATCGCGCGGGATATGATTTTGAAATCGATTATACCGCCGAACCCGTGCCGCCACTTGCTGAACCCGATACTGCTTGGGCTGATGCTTGGTTGCGGGAGACTGGATTGAGAGGTTAATTTAGTGGAAATTGTAAACAATATATTACTATGCCTAATCCATTTCCGGGGATGAATCCCTATTTAGAAAGTCCTGACTTTTGGTCCCAAGTAAATCACTTGCTAATTAGTAGCATTTTTGAATCATTAGTGCCGCAGTTGCTGCCAAGATATATCGTCGATATTGAAAAAAGAGTTTATGAGATTAGCGGGGAAAATTCCCTATTAGTGGGGATTCCTGATGTCACCGTGCAGCGCTCTCCAATTCAAACAAACCCTACTTCTTCTAATATCGCAGTTGCCGCACCACCTGTGACAGCTTTGAAAGTAAGACTGCCAGTACCTGTCGAATTTAGGGAAGCCTATCTAGAGGTGCGAGATACAGAAACTAGGGAAGTTGTGACAGTGATTGAAGTGCTGTCACCCGCCAACAAGCGTCCTGGGAAAGGGCGAGAAATGTATGAAGAAAAGCGAGAAAAGGTGTTTGGTAGTCGGACTCAGATGGTAGAGATTGACTTGCTGCGAAGTTACCAACCTCTACCAGTTTTTGGTAATGAGATTGAGGGAAGTTATCGAATTTTGGTAAGTCGGACAAATCAAAAGCCTTTGGCAGATTTGTACCTTTTCAATTTACCCAATATGATTCCTCAATTTCCTTTGCCTTTGCGCCCAGGCGATGCGGAACCAATTGTAGATTTACAAGCGTTATTAAATGGGGTTTACGATCGCGCAGCCTATGATTTTAGAATCGATTATACCGCCGAACCCGTTCCTGCGCTGTCGGAAGCCGATGCTGCTTGGGCTGATGGTTTGTTGCGGGAGACAGGGTTAAGGGGTTAATGTAGTGGAAATTTTCAACAATATATTACTATGCCTAATCCATTTCCGGGGATGAATCCCTATTTAGAAAGTCCTGACTTTTGGCGGGCGGTTCACAATCGGTTGATAGTGGCGATCGCAGATTTTTTGACTCCGCAACTGCTGCCGAAGTATTTAGTGGACATCGAACAAAGAATTTATCAAATCAGCGGGGAAGATGCTTTATTAGTCGGTATTCCCGACGTGGCCGTGCAGCGATCGCCAATTCCAGCAACTCCTAGCACTGGAAATGTTGCTGTCATGTCGCCGCCTGTGACAGCTTTGAGAGTGAGAGTGCCTACAACGGTGGAAGTTAGAGAAAGTTATTTGCAGGTAATAGAACAGGAAACTAAGAAAGTAGTTACAGTAATAGAAGTGCTTTCGCCGACGAACAAGCGCAGCAAAGGGCGGGAGATGTATGAGGAAAAACGGTATAAGGTGTTCGGAAGCCGATCGCACTTAGTGGAAATTGACTTGCTGCGAAGTTACCAACCTTTGCCTGTTTTTGGGAACGATATTGACGGAAGTTACCGGATTTTGGTGAGTCGGGGAGATTGTCGCCCTATGGCTGATTTGTATTTGTTTAATCTACCGGATGCAATTCCGGCTTTTCCTTTGCCTTTGCGTAGCGGCGATGCTGAACCAAGTGTAGATTTACAGGGGTTATTGAATGAAGTGTACGATCGCGCAGCCTATGATTTTAGAATCGATTATACGACAGAACCCGTTCCTGCGCTGTCGGAACCCGATGCTGTTTGGGCTGATGCTTGGTTGCGGGAGACGGGGTTAAGGAGTTAATATTGTGGAAATTGTAAACAATATATTACTATGCCTAATCCATTTCCGGGGATGAATCCCTATTTAGAAAGTCCCGACTTTTGGCCAGAGGTACATAGTCGTTTAATCGTGGCGATTGCAGATGTTTTGGTTCCCCAACTGGTGCCAAAATATCGAGTGGCGATTGAAAAGCGCATTTATGAACTCAAGGGAGAACAATCTCTGTTAGTGGGAATTCCTGATGTTTCAATTGTGCGCAATCCTACTCCCAGAAATTCAAGTACATCTAATGTAGCTGTCGCGACACGAACTGCTACGCCTTTGAAAGTCGGATTGCCGATGTTTGAGGAGGTGAGAGAAGCGTATTTGGAGATTAGAGATATCGCAAGTAAGGAAGTTGTAACGGTGATTGAGGTGCTTTCACCTGCTAATAAACGTCCGGGAAAAGGGCGGGAGATGTATGAGGAAAAGCGAGATCAGGTGTTCGGAAGCCGATCGCACTTAGTGGAAATTGACTTACTGCGAATTTACCAGCCTCTGCCTGTTTTTGGGAACGATATTGAGGGAAGTTATCGGATTTTGGTGAGTCGGGCAGATTGTCGCCCTATAGCTGATTTGTATTTGTTTAATATACCAGATGTGATTCCGGCTTTTGCGCTGCCTTTGCGCGACGGCGATGTGGAACCAATTGTGGATTTACAGGCGTTGTTGAATACAGTTTACGATCGCGCCGCCTATGATTTTACGATCGATTATACGCCGGAAGCCGTGCCCCCGCTGTCAGAATCCGATGCTGTCTGGGCTGATTCTCTGCTGCGCGAAACCAACCTCCGACCATCTGAAACCTAAAAAATCCTACACAAAACGTTACATTTTTGTTACCATCGTGGCGAGTCTGTCCTCAGCATTCACCCTTTTAACCTCCTAAACTAACCACTATGAATCAACCTCCCTCCACAACTCCCGCCTCCGAAGATCTCGCCGCCGAAACTCCGATCGCGCCGACAAACAATGCACCTCCACCGAGTTATGTCAAGCTGGCGATGCGGAATATGGTTCGCAAGCGGGCGACTTCTTTGTTTCATTTTGCTTTGACGGCGGGTGGACTTTTGGGCGTACTCGTCGGTTTGGCTTTTCTCGATCACTATTTCAACTCTTAGTCTCAATGTGGTGATACAACACCGGGCGGTTGAAACCGCGTCTACACAGACAAAACCCGCCTCCGCGGGTTGAACACAAAGGCGGTAATTGCGTTATTTTCTTTAGTCCGCGGAGGAGGACATCGTTTGTGTAGACGCGGTTTCAACCGCCGTTTTGTCTCTCGACCCGTTGCAATCTTCAACAGATTGCTGTAATCTGCCTGCTAAAAGCAAAAAGTCTATTAGCCCGCCTAATTTGAAATTGTAAAAAATTCAATACATCCCTTGACAAAAGAACCAAAAAATGATAATTGAGGTGAATGTCGAAGACTGTTATGGACTCGCCGACGCTGACAACCGCCCGGAAAATCAACCCAGCGGCGAGATTGCCGCCGAAACTTGGGAACATTGGTTTAGCGTTTGGCTGGAAAACCAGGAGGCGGATGTGCCAGTCGCCCCGGGCTACGAAGTCAGTCTGCGTCTCACCGCTGATCCGGATATCCAAGCCCTCAACGCCCAATATCGTCAACAAGATCGATCGACCGATGTCCTAGCTTTCGCCGCACTAGAGGTAGACTGTCCTCAGCTAGAGGAGATGCAGTCGTCCGAGCCCTTATACTTGGGTGATATCATCATCTCGATCGATACAGCGCAGCGACAAGCCCAGCAGCAAGGACATCCGCTGAAAACCGAATTAGCTTGGCTGGCATCCCACGGTTTTCTACACCTTTTGGGCTGGGATCACCCGGATGAAGAGAGTTTAACTCAAATGCTAGACAGACAAGAAACATTGTTGCGCGCGATCGGTCTTGAGATCCAAACACCATAACTGAGGTTGATAGTAATTTAACCAATCATGCCAAGCTCAACATAACTCTCTAAAATTACATCAAAACTTTACCAAAAGCTGAGGAAAGTTACCTAGACTTGATGAAGTGAATTTCACAAGTCAAGCTTGCATTCATTTTTGTAACTTAAAGTTGGTTGTTATGACAATAGATAGACCGTCAATTTCACCAAACATCCCACCGTTTGCGATCATGCCTCAAGACTCTTCCAGCCCGACAGTCCACGAGTCAAAAAAGCCCTTGAAATACAGACGAGAACTGTCCTGGAAAATCGCCTCTAGTTTAGCGACGAGTTTTCGATACGCTTGGGGTGGGCTGACTTATGCTTTTGAAACTCAGCGAAATTTTCGCATTCACACTGTTATAGGCACTTTGGCGATCGGACTCGGACTATTTTTGCACCTAAAACCTGTAGAAATATCAGTGATCGGTGTCACAATTGGTATAGTTTTAGCAATGGAATTGTTGAATACGGCGATCGAATCGGTGGTAGACTTAACCGTTGGGCAATCTTACCACGAACTCGCCAAAATTGCCAAAGACTGCGCTGCCGGAGCCGTTCTGGTATCGGCAATGGCCGCGGCGATAGTCGCTGGTGCACTTCTGCTTCCTCCGTTGTGGGAAGTGGTGCAAATTGCGATCGTCCGTTAAGTAAATGAGTGGGAAAATACATAAGTATGTCCGAAGAGAGTGAAACGAAGTGAAGCGCAGCATAAGCCCTTCGGGCAGGCTTCGCCAACGCAGAGGTTCTGATAGCAATACACATTCTGTTACACAGCAAGGTTTATTTCCGCCTATCTAGTTAGTAACTTATGGGCCAGGCAAATTTTAGGTTTTAGATAACCAATTTGAGATTTTTGGTTTTATTCCTACATATTGCAGCTATTTTTATCTTGGGCATTTATCTGAAATCTTCAAACTATTGCTTTCAGACAGCGACTCAATCTAAAATCTAAAATCGTTCGACTGAGCGTTAGCCGAAGTCTCCAACCTAAAATCCAACTTAACCCGTGATTATAGTCATCGATAACTACGACAGTTTTACATATAATTTGGTACAGTATCTAGGAGAACTCGGTGCTGAGTTACCCGTAGCCAGCGAAGTCCAAGTCTACCGTAACGACCAAATTTCCTTAGCAGAAATTCGCCGATTGCAACCCGCAGCCGTGGTAATTTCTCCAGGCCCGGGACGGCCGGAAGATGCGGGGATTTCTCTGGAATTAATCAAAGAATTGGGGCCGAGTCTGCCAATTTTAGGCGTGTGTCTTGGACATCAAAGTATCGGTCAAGTATTTGGTGGCAAAATTGTTTCTGCACCCGTATTGATGCACGGCAAAACTTCTCAGGTAGAACACGCAGGAGTCGGAGTTTTTGTAGGAGTAGAATCGCCGATGATTGCAACTCGCTATCATAGTTTGGTAATAGAAAAGCAGAGTTGTCCTGAAGTCTTGGAAGTTACGGCTTGGGTTGAAGACGGCACAATTATGGGTGTGCGGCATCGGGAATATCCGCACATTGAAGGTGTGCAGTTTCACCCGGAAAGTATTTTGACTGCTTCGGGAAAGCAGTTATTGCGAAATTTCTTAGAAAGACTTTAAGAAGGAAGAAGACTCTTAGGTTCGTAGTGCGGACTTCAGTCCGCTTGCTTGCTTGCGGACTGAAGTCCGCACTACGAACCATATTGTAGTGCTGTTAATCGATCGCGCACAATATAAATCTAAAATCTAAAATCGACTCACTGTGTTTTGTGGTATAACAACAAACGACAAACGACCAACACCCGATAACCCAATCACAAGATGAAACGGCGACAATTAATACGTTACGCACAGACGGGTTTGCTAGCAGCTTTGGCGACTGGTTTGCCATCTGGATGGGAAAGCTATCAAGCTCAAACTACTGGTTCTTTGTCGATTCAGTGGTTGGGGCACACTTGCTTTTTGTTTACAGGAGGCGGTGCGAGGGTGCTGGTGAATCCTTTTCGCCCCCTGGGCTGTACGGCTGGCTATCGCTCTCCCAAAGTGTCCACTGATTTGATTCTGATTAGCAGCAGATTGCTCGATGAAGGGGCGGTGGACGGATTTTCGGGCAATCCCGGCCTTTTGTACGAACCGGGCGCTTATCGATCGAACGGGCTGAGGATTCAAGGGATTCGCACGGAAAAAGACCGGGAGGGCGGAAGGCGATTTGGAGTGAATGTGGCTTGGCTTTGGCAGCAAGCGGGTATTAAGATTTTACACTTGGGTGGAATGGCTGGAGCGATCGGCATTGAAGAACAAATCCTGATTGGGCGGCCGGATATTTTGCTAATTCCCGTGGGTGGAGGGCCGAAAGCTTACACTCCGGCGGAAGCGAAGCAAACTGTGCAACTTCTCAAACCAAAGATGGTGATTCCCACGCATTTCAAAACCCAAGCCGCCGATGCTGCTGCGTGCGATTTGGTGCCGCTAGATGAATTCTTGGCCCTGATGGATGGTACGCCAGTACGAAGATCGAATAATGATACAATTTCTGTCAAATCTGCTGACTTACCCCAAACAGGTTCGGTGATTGAGGTTTTGAGTTACAGATTTAGCGGTTGACACTTTTTTCCTAAGTTTACGTTATATTAAGGGAGTTTTGGTCGATCGGGAATGCCAGAGATTTTTCTCTCTACCTTAGCCTCTTCAAATCATACCTTTTGTAGAGATTTGGCTAACACAAGAATTCATGTTCACTGTTTTACGTAGTAATAAGGAATTTCAACCGCAATGAAAAATCAAAACGTACCTAGCTGGATCAAACAACTCACAGGTTTTGCAGGAGTAATCGGCGCTAGCGCGTTGATTGGTTTCCCAGCTTGGGCTCATCACATCAACTCCAACACCAATGTTGCTACTGCAACCCCAACTCAACAAGTTGCAGGAAATGCGAAAACCGCCGCTTCGCCGGCACCAATAGCCGCCGCTAAGGATATTGTCGCTATTGCATCTGGCGACCCTCAATTCAAGACATTGACGAAAGCTTTGACAGTAGCAGGATTAGTTCCAACTTTACAAGGAAAAGGCCCTTTCACTGTTTTTGCGCCGACAGACGCGGCTTTTGCTGCTTTGCCAAAAGGAACTTTGGATGATTTGCTGAAACCCGCCAACAAAGCCAAACTCACCAAGATTTTGACTTATCATGTTGTGTCTGGTGCAGTTCTTTCTACCAGCCTGAAGTCTGGTGATGTGCCGACTGTTGAAAAAACCCCGCTGAAAGTAGTAGTTAGCGGCGGCAAAGTGACCGTCGGTGGCGCTAATGTTGTGAAAGCTGACATCAAAGCTAGCAACGGTGTGATTCACGTAATTGACAAAGTATTGATCCCTGCTGATGCAGCCAAGAAGTAAAAATAGCAATTTTTGTATCAACTGATATGAGGACTAAAGTCCTGACTACAAACCAGCTAGTTCGTTTGTATTCAGGACTTTAGTCCTTTTTTCAAACAAATTAAAATGGCTGCAAACCCCAGCCCTGTCAAGGTGTCTGCCCAGCTTTATTTTTAATGCCGAAAATGCTTGAAATTTGGTAATTTGTAGGGTGGGCCGTAAGCACCGGTTGACTTTGATACCCATCGAAATGCGTACTGGTTGACTTTTTCAATGCTTTTTGACGCACCCTACAAGATGAGCCGGTGCGCAATGCGCACCCTACTTTAGTCCTTTTTTCAAACAAATTAAAATGGCTGCCAATCCTTACCTTGATAGCCAAAATCGAAGATTTCGGGATGGATAATTTCTGCTAAAATTTCTAACGAATCAACCAATCTTGGCCCTGGTCGATTAAAGTAAGAATTGCCATCAGTTATGTAAACTTTCCCCATTTTTACTGCTGTCAAATTTGACCATTCTGTATATTTGATTATTTGCATTGCTTCGATGCGGGTGCGGTTCAAATCAAAGCCACAGGGCATGAAAATAATTATATCGGGATTAGCTTCTACTAGGGATTCCCATTTTAACCAAGGGGAATGTTCGCCTATAACCCCAAACAGTGAATTCCCTCCCGCCATAGCCACTAATTCGGGAATCCAGTTACCCGCAGCCATCAAAGGTTCAATCCATTCGATGCAGGCTACTGTGGGTTTAACGGTTAATGTTTGGGTTTTTAAGATAATAGCATCGATGCGGGATTGTAAAAGGTCGATCGTACTTTTGGCATCGACACCCAAAGCATCTGCAACTCGCTCAATATCCGTCCAGATTTCTGCTAGCAAATTTGGCTGCAAAGAAATAATTTCTGGTTTGCTATTTACCAGCGTGCTTACTGCTTGTTCAACCTCTGCTAAAGAACAAGCGCAGACTTCACATTGAGCTTGAGTAATAATGTGAGTTGGCTGCAATTCTTCCAAAGTATCTATTTCTACTTTATAGACACTGAGCGCATTTTGCAACAATTCTGTCACGCGGTTGTGAATTTCGCTGCTAGTTCCTTCAGGATTGAATTTTGGCTGAGTGCAAACAGGTAAATTTTGGATTTCTGGGGGATAATCGCATTCGTGGGAACGGCCGACAATGGCATCAGTTAATCCTAAAGCTGCTACAATTTCGGTGGCACTGGGAATTAGGGAGACAATTCTGAGTTGGTTCATTGGGAAGTCATTAGTTATTAGTCATCAGTCATCAGTCATCAGCATTTTGTAGGGGCGGGTTTAGCTAAAAATCTATGATACAAATCACTAAAGAAACGGCAAAACCCGCCCTCTCATTCATCAGTCATCAGTCCCACCTCCAACGTCGTTTTGTAGGGGCGGGTTTAGCTAAAAATCTATGATACAAATCACTAAAGAAACGGCAAAACCCGCCCTCATTCATTTTCAGTCCAACTTTTGTCTAATTCCTAATAATTGTTAAATTTTCAACTGTTTTAAGAATTGCAAATCTTGCCACGCTTGGATGAGATTGCCTTGCATCAAAGCCGCTAAACCGTTTAAAATTCTAATTTCTGGTAGGTTGGGGTTGATATCCAGAGCGGGTTTTAAGGCAGTTTCAGCGGCTTTGGGATGCCAGCCGTACAAGTATACGAAAGCAAGATAGGCGTAAGCGTAGGGATTTTGTGAGTCGAGTTGAGTGACTTTTTCTAAGGCGGCGATCGCACTTTCGACATTCTGCTGCAATACTCTAGAAAATGCCAAAGCATAAGCCCATTCTAGATTATTGGGTTCCTGCTGCAACCGATATTCTAACGCTTGTTCCGCTTGCACGGTATAATCTTGGGTTGGATCGTACTGATTAATGCGTCCAATCTGCTCGAACACCGGTGCTAAACCGGGCAATCCTTTGGGTAAGTTAGTCGCCATCTCCCGCAACTGAGTCACCAAATCTAGCTCAGGTTTATCCTCGTCCTCACGGACTTGCTGGGCGATTTTCAACTTTTGGTCATCTTCGTTCCCCGGAAGAGTCTGGGAGCGCTTAACTACAGGCTCAGCGTCGATTTGAACTGTTACCTGCGGGACATTAATCGGATAAGTTTCCCCGGTTTTGCGATCGAGATAAGTCGCTTGCAGACTGTAACTTCCCGGTGCAATATTAGCAGGAGTCAGCATCGCCGTGCGATCGACTACTCGAAACCCCACAGCAAATTTATCGGCCTCCAGCATCCCCGGATGCAAAGTTGCCTGGGCGATCGCGCGATCGTGTAAAATCCTGAAAGTCCGTCCTGGTGCAACATCACCAGACTGCTGATTTTGCCAAGTTACCAACACTAAACCAGACTGCAACTGCTGCCAAGGCCCAGACCAAGTATACGTTACCGGCAGTGCGACACCGGGAACAGATGATGCAGCCACACTCACTTGCTCTAATTGTACTTGCGATCGCGCGTCATTCAACGGCTGTACTTCCACAGGCTGTAATCGTTTACGGTAAAGATTCAAATTAGTATTGTCAGGCAAAATCCAAGCTTTTTGCAACAAAAACTTATCGCCTTTTTCAATCATCGCCACCGCTGCATTTTGAGCTTTTCTAATCCGATCGCGAATCGAACCTTGCGGCCCAGTTTTGGTTAAAAACCAAGAAAGCGATCGCACATCTTGCGGCACTTCCTTTAAATTCGTTCCCACCTGCCGCCCGTAAACCTGAAAATTCGCTAAAGCACCGTAATAATTCAAATTATGCTGATTAATTTCCGGCGTGGAAGGCAACACACCCAAAGTCGATTGTAAATAAGGTTCCGTATCAATAATTTCGGCAATTACCTCTCGGTGCGGCCACTCTTTTCCCAAATAAGGATAGCTAGAATTGCCAGGACTGACAATTTGAACTAAACTATGTCCAAAACCACCGCCCAGCGGCCACATATGGAACAGCATCGCCAGTATTCCCAAGCCAATAGTTCCCCAACGAATTTGTCGCCCCCAACGCTGCGGCCACAGCGTCAAACAGTATGCTAAAAAAATTGCTAAAATTGGCAAATAAGGTATCACATATCGGTCGTCTTTGTTGAGATTTAGGGAATTAATTAAATAAGCTCCCACCCAAAATACTGCCAGCCACCGACAGGAGTTAAGGTGCAAGATTGACCGACTATCCGCTCTATTTCGCCAATAATAAAGTATAAATCCGACTAAGGGAATCAGTAACAAAGGCCAAGAAACGTGTTCGGGTAAGTGCTGACCATAGTAAATCCAAGCATTGATGGTATTCAGGCCCGGATCTCCTTCAGCGATCGCAGAATCCACCGTTGCCCGTTTCCCCCCGGTCAAAATTAATAGCCAATTCGTTTTTGCCCACGGGCCAAACACCGCGACTGAGAGCAACAAAGCACCTGCTAATTGAGCTAATCTTCCCCAAGCTTTTTGCCACAGTGCAGCAACCGCCACCCACGCGATCGGCGTAAACAGAAATAATACTGTAGTGTGTTTAACTAAGATTGATAAGCCGAGAGAAATCCCAAAGGCGATCGCCCAAAAGAAAGATAATCGACTCAGGTAAAACTTTTTACCCTTTTCCTGTTTTCTTCTATCCGCTACATCCGTTACATCCGCTAGATCCGTTACAAAATCCGCTGCCGAACCTTCCTGCTTCCACATTGTCAGACAATAAAAACAAAAAGTAATCGCAGCAGTTAGGGGAAAATCCAGTAAAAATTGCAAGCGGTACCGATAAAGTCCCGGTAACAAAACGCAAATTGCAGCAGCCCACAAACCAACTTGCCGATTAAATAATTTGGTGCCCAGACTGTAGACTGAAGCCAGCAGAATTGCACTAAATAATAAATGAACGAGGGTTGCCCGATCGCCCTCAGCACCAAATACCTGAAGAAACGGCACCGTTAAGATGTACACCAAGGGCGGAATTTTCGTCGAAAGCAGCCAGAAATTTATCCACCAATCCCCCGAAAACCACTGAGGATGCTGCAACGCCTGCAAGTAATTCAGGGTGCTAGTGAGGTATTCTGCCTGATCCCAGGCGGGGACAGATCGATCGAGGGCAAACCAGAGTCGATCGCTAATTGCCCCCAGCAGCCAAATTATGCCCAAGACAAGCCAGCTTTTGCCTCCGCTGTCCCGATGTTGCAGTGCCATAGCGATTTTAGGATTTTAGATTGCAGCTTTTAGCTTACAGGTGGGCGGTTCCCGGTGGTCTAAAAAATATTTTGAAAAAGTGCTTGCTAAATTCTGTATGTGTCTGCTAAGATAGTAAAGCGAAAAAAAAACAAGCCGAGATAGCTCAGTTGGTAGAGCAGTGGACTGAAAATCCACGTGTCCGGAGTTCAAATCTCCGTCTTGGCATCGCAAAGCCCTCACAAAGTTGAGGGCTTTTTTTTAAGGAAAATGCCGACAATGCAATCAATTATCGAACTCGACTTATTTTTTATGCAGCAGGGCAAGGTATATCAAACTCTGGCAAACTTAAAAGATAGACTCACCAGGGCTGGTATCGACTACGCGGTAATTGGTGGCATGGCTTTAACTATTCACGGTTACGTCAGAGCGACTCAAGATGTAGACTTGCTGATGACTGCTGAAGGTCTAGAGGAATTTCGATCGTCCCTGGTAGGCAGAGGTTTTGTCCTGGCATTTGCAGGGGCAACAAAGATGTTTAAAGACGCTGCCACGGGGGTATCAGTAGAAATTATCACAGCGGGGGAGTTTCCCGGCGACGGCAAGCCTAAGTCGGTTAGTTTTCCAGATCCGGCGATCGTCTCAGTTGAGTTAGACGGGATTAAGGTGGTTCGGTTAACTACTCTGATTGAGCTTAAATTGGCTTCGGGATTGACAGCGCCAGATCGACTGAAGGATTTGGCGGACGTACAGGAATTGATCCGAACTCTCAACTTGGCTGAAAGTTTAGCTGACGAGATTGATGAATCTGTTCGACCTGAATATTTGAAGCTGTACAGAAGTGTTCAACCCCGCCGAGAATCATAGTTTCGGGATCGCCCCTTATTTTTGAGTGAGAAATTGCGCTAATTCTGGAATTTCACCAGCGCGCTGCCACTCAGCTTGTCCTAGCCGCACTTTGGTGCGATCGTTAATCTTCTGCACGTCTCGCAACTGCCGCTTAGTATAAGGCCCTTCTGCTTTACCGCTGCGGAATACATACCACTGAGCCTGCTGTGACTTAGGCTTTTGAGTTGCTGACGCAGGTTTTCTGATAGGCCTGATCCGAACATCGCCTAACTCCGCTGCAAGCTGGTTGAGTTCGACTTCCACCGGATCGGGAGCGGGTAAATTACGATCGCGCGAGGTCTTTTTGGCTGAGGGCTGGCCGCTGGCAATTTCTACTTCGCGACGCCACCCCCAAAAATGCCACTGCGCCACCCAAACTAGCGCCACCCCAGATCCTAAAATCTCTTCTCCTGTTTCTGACCATTTTGACGGATCTCCAAACAACCTGAGCGCGATCGCACCAAAGACGATCGCGCTCAGATTTAAATAAATTAGGTAGGTAGTATCATTCGCCGCTAAATGCCAACTGGTTGTATGCCGCACAAAAGATTGAGTAGCTGCTGTTTTGTTATGTTTCCAAGCTTTTCGAGCTTGAATCCGACTGTAACCAGGAAAGTCAGTTGGCCACCACCTCGCGGCCCAATTAACTAAATGCGCTGACCAATATTGCAAAGCTGCATATCCGACTATTCCGCTCAGCAGTACGCAAGTAACTAACAGAAAGGTTGTTAGTGGCAATAGCTGTTTTGGTACGATTTCGGCCGTGGCAACAGTTAGCAGAAAAAACGGAGTACCGGTTAGTGTTGGAACTAACAGGAGTTCAAATATTTTTAGTAGGTTTGCATAGAAAATCCATAGGAATTTGAGAATAATTTTAAGCAGCTTGGCAAAGCGGAAGTGATACAAATAAGCAGATGCGATCGCACTTCCGACAATTAAAGCAACCAGCGCGCCCGAAGAATCCCTGAGTGGCAGCATCAAAAAGGCGATCGCCGGAATTCCCATCACGATCGCAGCCGGCAACGTCAGAAATGCGATGATGCCTTCCCTCCAGTGCAGCCAAGCCGATACTGTTACTGTCGGCTGCTGGTTGTGGCTGCGACTTTCCACCCACTCAGCAAATTTAGCTAATCCCCAATGGTAGAAAGCAAATAACGGGATTTGGCACAACCAAGCAAATGCGATCGCGCCTTTAGAGTCAGAACTTCTGATGATGTACCAGTACGCTGTGCTAAATCTGTAGTAGTAGTAGTAATATCCAGGCAGCAGTACCGAAACAATCAACCAAAAACCACTGCTTAATGCAAAACCTTTTGCCCATGATGCAGGAAGGGGGAGGAACTTCGGCCAGTTATTCATGATTGGGGCAATTGGACGGAATATCAATATTGTCCCACTACACTTGAGCTGTGGCAATGGATTTAACGTTAAGTCTTCTCACCGCTCAGGTTTCGTCAAGAAACATTGCCTCAAACTCTTTGTAGCCGCTCACCACCCGCAAAATCTCGATGCCGTTGTCAACAACTCGATAAAAGATAATGTAGCCATCCAGTGGCACTCCCCGGAGTCCAGGCTTAATTCGATCGTAACTGCGCCCCATATTCGGAAATTTCACTAAGTTTTCGCACTTTTTGACAAACTCCCGAAGCAACCGCTCACCAGCGTCGATATTGCGCGCCACAAAATAATCGCCGATCGCATCCAAGTCTCGGCTAGCAGTTGGAGAGACAAAGCATTGGCTCATTCTTGAACCTCTCGCGCCTTGCGAAACTTTTCCTGCAATTGCTCGATCGCACTTTCTAAGGGAATTCCCTCACCCCGCGATAGTTCCGCCTCCGCTTGCTCGATCGACTCACGCACTTCCTCCTCCCACTCCCAATAATGCTTCTGGGTTTGCGCCAGAGTCTGGAGGGCTTTCGTGATTACCTCGGAGGGCGAAGTAAACTGCCCCTGCGCCAATTGTGCCTCGATCAATTGCATCTGTTCTGGACTCAAAGTAATATTCATAGAAAAACTCGGTAAGTGGGAAACTCAGTGACTTTAGTCCTGAGAGGGAAACGACCCGGCGATTTCAATCGCCTTGAATCTTATTAAAACTTCACATGACTACAACGCCAAACTCCAGTAACTATGATATGATGGTTGCATGAGTAAAAAAGCGTTGCAGATACAGATAGACAAAATCGAAAGAGAGAAGTTAGAAGCCCTTGCTTCTAAATGGGGGCTGAGTTTGGCGGGTGTAATCAGAAGGCTGATTAGGGAGTTTGAAGATGGCAAAAGCTAGAAAAAGCATGGGAGTTCAGCAAGTGCTGTTACACCCTGACATGGAGACAAAATCGATACTCAATTACTTGTGTGAACAGTCAGGGAAGCACTATAACAACGGTGTCTACTTTGCGCGTCAAACGTTTTTTAAGACTGGAAAATTGTTAACCGGAAAGTTTGACTTGGTTTATGAACCGACCGTTTCTAAGACTATTGTAGCTAAGTCACTACCCTCTACGCCTGCTGGGCAAACTCTTTTGTCTGTCACTGAAGCATTCAAATCTTTTAAGGGCTTACGTGAGCTTTATTCCAAGGGTCAGTTGCATTTTAAGCCTAAAGCACCTGATTATCTCAAAGGCTCAAAACTGTTCAAGGTTGCCTATCCTAATTCGGGTGGACAAAAACCAATTTTGAAGAATGGGCAGTTGAGATTCTCTTTAGGGTTGGCGGTTAGACGCTGGTTTGGAGTGTCAGAATTATTTCTGCCGATGCCGTCAAACATTGATATCAGCGAGGTAAAAGAGTTTACGATTCTGCCTAAAAATGGTGCTTTCTATCTTGAGTTGTCCTATGAGCTTGCAAGCCAAAAGCATGAGTTAGATATTAATCAAGCGCTATCCATTGACTTAGGGACTGCTGACAACCTAGCTGCTTGTGTCGATACTCTGGGAAATTCTTTGTTGGTCGATGCCAGAGCAATGAAGGCGATGAATCAAGTCTGGAATAAAAAAGTATCGACTCGCAAGGATGGGAAAGAACACGCCTATTGGGATGACTGGCTAGACCGTGTGACCCGTAAGCGCAACCATCAAATGCGTGATGGGGTCAACAAGGCTGCAAAACTGATTATTGACCATTGTCTTAAGTTTGGTATTGGGACATTGGTAATCGGTTGGAATGAAGGCTTCAAAACTAATGCTAACATGGGCAAAGTAAATAATCAAAAGTTTGTACAGATGCCTTTGGGGAAGCTCAAAGAGCGGTTGAAGCAACTTTGTGAATTGCATGGCGTTAGATTTGAAGAAACTGAAGAAGCATATACCTCTAAAGCTAGTTTCTTAGATGGCGACTCCCTGCCCAAGTACGGTGAAAAACCTGAAGGGTGGAAAGCATCAGGAAAACGAGTTAAGAGAGGCTTGTATCAGTCGGGAAACGGCTCAGTGGTGAATGCAGACTTAAATGGCGCTGCAAACATCCTTAGAAAAGTAGCCAGCAAGTTAGGTATTGACCTAAACCAACTGGGTAGACGGTCTTTGACGACCGTAGCGAGAATAAGACTTTGGGTTTTGCCTAGAGTTGTTCTGTCCGCAGAATCTCAGTCTCTTTAGAGCTGAGAGTGTCAATACGCCACCTCTCTTAGACAGATCCATGTTTTAAGAATAGCGCTACATCCGGGCACTCTCGATCGCCCCGAAACCCTGCCTAAAAATTGCCAATCCGATCGCTTGTCGCTGCTTTCCTCATCGCAACAATTGCTAAATCAACAACTCAACCGCGCTATAACGATCGTATTAAGTAGGTGGGTACAAATCAACATTAGATGCCAGGGGCGGGTTTTGCCTTCACAAACTGGCTTGTATCTCGTAATTATTAGCTAAACCCGCCCCTACAAGATACTGTTATTTTTTTGCAATGACCTACTTAATATCGGAAAAATTCGGATTTAGAGTCAACATAATTGTGCTGATCTTTCCCTAAAAGCCTTGCAATCTCGATCGAACTCACGAAATACTCAGGCAATTTTTGATTGACAAACAGCAATATTTATAGTATGCAAGGTCGAAAATAGTGTCAAACTTATCTGGCTTGGGAAATCCCCCCTGTCGGAAACAAAAGGCTACAATCAAAAATACATTCTATTTCGATAACAATACTACTGTTTATAGCTTGAACTCCTCAGTGCCAAATAACAACTCCTCAACTCAATCCTTTCAATTTGACTCAATTGACAGCGCCCTCGCAGACCTGAAAGCAGGTCGGATGGTGGTAGTAGTCGATGACGAAAACCGCGAAAACGAAGGCGACCTAATTTGCGCCTCCCAATTCGCCACCCCTGACAACATCAATTTCATGGCTGTTCACGGTAGGGGTTTGATTTGTCTGGCCTTGAGTGGCGATCGACTCGATCGGCTCGAATTGCCACTCATGGTCAGCAAAAACACCGACAACAACCAAACAGCATTCACCGTTAGCATCGATGCAGTCAACGGCGTCAGCACCGGCATCTCCGCCGAAGACAGAGCTCGCACCATCCAAGTTTCGATCCACCCCGACACCAAACCTCAAGACTTGCGCCGTCCCGGTCACATTTTCCCCCTGCGGGCGATCGACGGTGGTGTCCTCAAACGCGCCGGCCACACCGAAGCCTCCGTTGACCTGTCCAGACTCGCCGGATTGTATCCCAGTGGCGTGATCTGCGAAATTCAAAACCCTGACGGTTCGATGGCGAGGTTGCCGGAATTAATCGAGTATGCCAAAACGCACAATCTCAAACTGATCAGCATTGCTGATTTAATTACCTATCGGCTCAAGCACGATCGATTTGTCCGTCGCGAAGCAGTCACCAAATTGCCAACTCAATTTGGCGAGTTTATGATTTACGGCTACCGCGACACCAAAGACAACTCCGAACACGTTGCGGTTGTTAAAGGCGATCCAGCAGAATTTAAAGACAAAGCCGTGATGGTGCGAGTACACTCCGAATGCTTGACGGGCGATGCTTTGGGTTCCCTGCGCTGCGACTGTCGGATGCAACTCCAAGCGGCACTGAAAATGATCGAAAATGCCGGTTCTGGCATCGTAGTTTACTTGCGCCAAGAAGGTCGGGGCATTGGACTGATTAATAAACTAAAAGCTTACTCCCTGCAAGATATTGGATACGATACGGTAGAAGCCAACGAGCGATTGGGATTTCCCGCCGACTTGCGAAACTACGGCGTCGGAGCACAAATGCTTAACGATTTGGGAGTCGAAAAAATCCGGTTAATTACCAATAACCCGCGCAAAATCGCCGGGTTGAAAGGTTACGGCATTGAAGTAGTCGATCGCGTTCCCCTACTCATTGAAGCCAACGATTACAACTCCATCTATCTCGCAACAAAAGCCGAAAAACTCGGTCATCTGCTGTTGCAAACTTATTTAATCACAGTGGCGATTCAGTGGAACGCAGGGAAGGAAGAAGGAAGAAGGAAGAAGGAAGAAGGAAGAGGGAAGAGGGAAGAAGGAAAAGAGGAAGATTCTGCCATCCTAAATCGGTACGAATACCTCGAAAAACTGCGGCATTTGGTAGCGGGCCATGACTTGCTGCTGCAAGAAGAAGCGCGGCCCGTAGGTATAGCTCTGTTCGGAGAAGGCTCCTTGATCGTTCACCTGGGCTTCGACCAAGCCGGACTCGCGGCCCCGGACTGGTACAAAGAGGTAAATCATCCTTACGTCAAGGCGATCGCCCAAATTCTCGGCGACCTCAGCACCGAGCCGAATTTGCAAACCTTAGAATTCATGGTTTCCTCCGGCGGTGATCCGCTCAAAACCCTGCAAGTCCAGCTCGATCGAGAGACATTCCCACCAGGACAAGAGGCCTCCGTGTGCGCGAGGCTTCAACCTCAAACCATCTATAGCTTTTCCACTATTCCCGATTCAGCCCTTGGAATGTCAAGCTAGGTTCAGGATTAAAGAGGGCAAATTGAAATGGACATGAATGTTGGTGACTTTCTCAACCGGCTCGACCTCAGAGGACAAGCCCTTAAAGGCACCAACCTCGGCGGTGCGGAACTCCGGGGAGCGAACCTCAGAGGAACAGACCTCCGAGAAACCAACTTCAGCGAGGCTATTCTCAAGTATGCAGACCTGATCGAAGCTGACCTCACTGGGGCGAATCTAGGCGGGGCGGATTTAGCTGAGTCATTTCTAAATTTAGCCAACCTCACCAGAGCCAATTTGACTGGTGCTGTCCTCCGAGAAGCTACTCTCGTAGGAGCCGAACTCACCGGAGCCAACCTCCAACAAGCAAGTTTAATCAAAGCCAATTTAGTTGGAGCAAATCTCCAAGAAACTAACTTAACCAGAGCCAACCTCAGCGGCGCCGATTTTCGCGGTGCTCAGATGACCGACGCCATTTTAGACAAAGCTGTCTACAACAACCGGACAATTTTTCCTGACGATATTGACCCACGCGAAATGGGAGCAATTTTGCTAGCTCCCAATGCTTCGCTCCCCGGCTTAAATCTGGCTATGGTAGATTTGACCGGAGCCGATTTAAAAGGAGCCGATTTGCGGCGGACAAACTTATACAAAGCTATTTTATTTGGAGCCAAGCTCGATCGGGCAAACCTCGCAGGAGCCAACCTCAGCGGAGCGGATTTGAGAGAAGCCAGTTTGAGCGGCATCATTTTAGAAAGAGCTGTTTACAGCAACCAAACATTGTTTTCAGAAGGGATTGACCCTCGCGAGGGCGGAGCTTATTTAATTGCTCCCAATGTATCGCTGCAAGGAGTAAACTTAACTGGAGCCGACTTAAACGGGTCAGATTTAAGCGGAGCTAATTTGAGCAATTCTAACTTAAGTTCGGTCAATCTCAAAAATGTAGACCTTAGCAGAGCCAGCTTAAAAAAAGCTTACCTCAAAGGTGCAAACTTGGAAGGAACAGATTTGAGAGGAGCCGATTTAAGCGGCGCAATTTTGCAGCAAGTAAACTTGAGTTCTGCTGACCTCCGGGGTGTAGACTTAACCAGGGCCGACCTCAGTGGCGCTAATTTAAGCGATGCCGATTTGAGAGAGACAGATTTCACCGGAGCTACTTTGGTGTTTGCTAACTTAAGCGGCGCAGACTTAAGAGGTGTAGACTTAACAAAAGCTGACCTCAGCGGCGCTAAGTTAAACGAAGCCGACCTCAGAAAAGCAGACTTGATGAGAGTAAACTTGGAGGGAGCAGATTTAACTGACGTAGACTTGAGCGATGCTCATTTATTCCGAGTTAATCTTAGAGGTGCTAACCTTAAAGGTGCAAACCTCAAGGGCGCAAATTTGAAGGGCGTATCTTTGACCGACGCTTATTTGAGCGAAACGGATTTGACTGATATAAATCTGACTCCTAGTTTCTTTGAACCGTCATTAGAATCGGAATGATAATTAGTTATTAGTTATTAGTTATTAGTTGTTAGTTGTTAGTTGTTAGTTGTTAGTTGTTAGCTAATAACTGCGGAATAACAAATAACCATTAACAAATAACCATTAACAAATAACCATTAACAAATAACCATTAACAAATAACCATTAACAAATAACCATTAACAAATAACCATTAACAAATAACCATTAACAAATAACCACTAACCACTGACAACTGACAAATGACTACTGATAAACCGTTAGGCTCTGTTATTCAAGGTTCCCTCAGCAAGGGATTAGAAGTGCGACTGCACGCCGACGTTTCGGTGGAAGATATGAGGGTGGGGAAATTTCTAGTAGTGCGCGGAGTCCGATCGCACTTTTTCTGTATGCTCACCGACGTATCCCTTGGAACATCCAGCAGTCGCATTTTATCCAACCCTCCCAACCCCAACGACGATTTTCTAATCGCAGTCCTCGCCGGTAGCAGCACCTACGGTACGATCCAACTATCGCCCATGTTGATGCTGACTGCGGAAAAAGAAAAATCTCAAGCAATCTTCGATCCCAGAGGTAACGGAGTCGAAAAAAAGGTGGCATTAGGAAATTTGGGTTCTTTTGAGGCGCAAAGTGGCGCCGATATGGAACTGCTGCCGGTTAAAACGATTCCCAGTCACTTTTCCCAGGTGTTTGATGCCAAAGAAACCGATTTTAGGGCGGTTTTTGGCTGGGAAGATGACCCCTATCGCCGCAATTTTGCGATCGGCAAACCGATTGACATGGACGTTGCTGTGTGCTTGGATTTAGACCGATTTGTGGAACGCAGCAACGGGGTTTTTGGCAAGTCTGGAACGGGAAAATCTTTTCTGACGCGCTTGCTGCTGTCGGGAATTATTCGCAAGCAAGCTGCTGTTAATCTAATTTTTGATATGCACTCGGAGTACGGGTGGGAAGCGGTTTCGGAAGGGAAACAATTTAGCACTGTTAAAGGTTTGCGGCAGTTGTTTCCCGATAAAATTCAAATTTATACTCTTGATCCAGAATCGACAAAACGCCGGGGAGTGCGCGACGCTCAAGAGTTGTATTTGAGTTTCGAGCAAATTGAAGTGGAAGATATCTCGCTCGTACAGAGAGAGTTAAATCTGTCGGAAGCTAGTATCGAAAATGCGATTATTTTGCGAAACGAATTGGGCAGCGGTTGGATAAATAAGTTGCTGGAAATGACCAACGAAGATATCCAAATGTTTTGTGAAGAAAAGCGGGGAAATAAGTCTTCGATTATGGCTTTGCAGCGGAAATTAGAGCGATTAAACGATTTGAAATACATTCGTAAACGCTGTCCCAAAAATTATGTAACTGAAGTTTTGCAGTGTTTGGATGCTGGGAAGAATGTAGTAATTGAGTTTGGTTCCCACTCGGATTTGCTGTCGTATATGTTAGCAGCAAATGTGATTACTCGCCGCATTCACGAAGCTTATGTACGCAAGGCTGAGAAGTTTTTGATGAGTAAAAATCCGTGCGATCGCCCGCAACCGTTAGTGATTACCATTGAGGAAGCTCACCGCTTTCTCGATCCGGCGATCGTCCGATCGACTATTTTCGGCACAATTGCCCGCGAAATGCGAAAATACTTTGTCACCCTGCTAATTGTAGACCAGCGCCCGTCAGGCATCGACGCCGAAGTCATGTCGCAAGTCGGTACGCGGATCACAGCTTTGCTAAACGACGATAAGGACATTGATGCTATCTTTACGGGCGTTTCTGGAGGCCAGAGTTTGCGATCGGTTTTGGCAAAACTCGACTCGAAACAACAAGCATTAGTTTTGGGGCACGCCGTACCGATGCCGGTAGTTGTGCAAACTCGTCCTTACGATGAACAATTTTATAGGGAAATCGGCGATATTGACTGGCAAGAAATGCCTGACGCAGAGGTATTTGCGGAGGCAGAAGCTGCTAAAATGGATTTGGGATTTTAGATTGACAACTGCTAGATTAATTGCAGGACTTACATAAATTTTACTGTAAATTAATCCTTGCGAAAAATTGGCTCCCGCTGGCAATGAGAGAAATACCTGGTTTTTGGGTGAGTTATAAATTACAAAGTGCGGCGATCGACAGTAAAATAAAATTAGCCCTCATCTAGGAACCCAGTATCTACCCCCTCATACCCCAATACGGTTCACTTAACATCTTTTGTCATTGGGCTTCGGGAGAGCAATCGCAGAGACTATGACATTTCTCGGTTAAGTCAGGTGCGCGCTGATCAATGATTTTCTTAAGTCAACTGTATTGCCTCATACCCTCCACCCTCAATTCCCACAATTTAAGATAAATAAAACTTAGGCATTTAAACACAAGTTGTAAGGGTTTGAACATTTTTCAGCAGCTAAGAGTAGGAAAGCTCGTCTCTAACTTTATGAAAACCCAAAATCAGAGTTTAAGTTATATTAATCGCTGGCGGCACCCTCGACTGTCACCATCGGTTTTCACGGAATTTTACTAAGGAAATATGTAATTTTTGATACAAGAAACGGTTAATTCGTGGCGCGATCGCAAGTTGGAAATTCCCAAATGTTAAAATTCGTATAGCAATCCTAAATCATTATCTACACTTATGATATAATTATATGTAATAATTGATTGTGACAATAAAAAAATGAATAACTTACAACTGCCACAGAAAGATATGGAAAAAGAAAGAGCGACTTTAGAATGTTTCATTAAAAGTAATCTCGATGTAAGAGAACTAAAACGAGCAATAGCTGTAAGGATGGCTATCGAAGGTAAGCTCTACTATGAAATTAGCAAAATTTTAGGTGTAAGTAAATTTTTTATTGGTTATTGGAAAAAACAATTTAAAACCAAAGGCATCGCAGGGATCAAGCTAGGACATAAAGGGTCGCCCGGGTATTTAACGGCTCTAGAAAACACTGAAGTAATTGAGTGGCTAAAGAATAAAGAGTATTGGAATTTAGATGAGCTGGTTACTTATTTAGATAGAGAGTTTGGTGTTATCTACAAATCAAAACAGAGTTACTATGAACTTTTCGATCGGGCGAAAATCACTTGGAAAAAAACTCAAAAAACCAATCCTAAATTTGATGAACAACTGGTAAAAAAAAAGACGGAAGAAATTAACGACATTTTTCTCAGAAACAAGGCTGGTATAGAATCCAGCGAAATAATAGTGTTTTTTCTAGATGAATGTCATCTACTTCATGGTGATCTAAATGGTTATGTTTGGGGTCAATCAAAAATCAGAATTGAAGTCCCAATTACCAATGAAAAAGATAGACAAACTTATTTTGGTGCACTCAATTATCAAAGCAAAGAATTCCATGTTCAGAGCCATCCATCTGGTGATGGAAAATCAACAGTTAAATTCATAAAATACTTACAACATAAATATAAAAATCGGAAGATTATCTTGATTTGGGATGGAGCCAGTTATCATAAATATGGAGAATTCAGAGACTTTTTATTAGAAGTAAATGGTGACCAAGAACCTGAGAATTGGTCAATTACTTGTATTTTATTTGCTCCCAATGCTCCCCAACAGAATCCTGTTGAAGATATTTGGTTACAAGCTAAAAACTTTTTAAGAAAGTATTGGTATTTATGTAGGTCTTTTAAGATTGTCAAATTTTTGTTTGAGTTTTTTACTAACGAACATAAATTTGATTTCCCCAAAATACATCAATATACTTACACAGAGAAAATTATTTAGGATCGCTCGATATCTAGAAAATCATTTAGGATTGCTATAGTTTGACAATTCTCAGTGCGGAAGGCGGCATACAATATAATTCCAGCCAGATGAAGTGCAAGTATAAAAAAACACCCGCCTTGATGAGCAGGAGCAGTGAATGTACGGTTTAGTTAACAAAGCGATCGAAGAAATGGTCTGTTCTCGCTTCGGAGAAGAGACTTGGGAAACCATCAAAGAGAAAGCAGATGTAGACATTGACTTTTTCATGACGATGGAAGCTTATCCAGACGATTTGACTCACCGACTCGTACACTCGGCAAGCGAAGTGCTAGGAATCAGCGCAGACGAGATTTTACAGGCTTTCGGCGAATACTGGGTAATCTATACCGCCTCTGAAGGCTACGCCCAAATCCTCGATATGGCGGGAGATAACCTGCGGGAGTTTCTGGCAAACCTCGACAACCTCCACGCCCGCGTAGGATTGAATTTTCCCCAGCTTCAACCGCCTTCGTTTCAGTGTACTGAAAGCTCAGAAAATAGCATGGAACTGCACTATTGCTCTCACAGGCAAGGGTTTGCCCCAATGGTGAAGGGGCTGTTGAAAGGTTTGGCGAACCGATTTCAAACAGAGGTAGAGATCGAGCAAATAAGCGATCGCACTCAGGGAGCAGATCGCGACGTGTTCTCCATCCACTGCAAGTCTAGCTAAAAGTATTATGGTTTCCCCTGCATTCAGTTCTTCTCCTCTGATATTTGCAAAAGCTTTTCCATTTCATTTAGCATTCCGGAGATGGGAGACTGAAATTGTGCATTTGGGAGATGTTTTAGCTCGGATCTGCCCCGAATTATCTTTAGGAAGTTCGCTGAAGGTACACTTTCGGATCGAACGGCCGAACGTTCCTCTAGAATTTGACGCCATTCGAGAGCAGTCTCGCTCGATCTTCCTTCTGGAATCACTGCACAGCAAAATGCTGCTCAAAGGGCAGATGGTGGCGGCGGAAAATCAAGAAGTAATCTTTTTCCTCGGTTCCCCTTGGATCGCAGACTTAGCGGATCTCGCCCCGCTGGGGCTGACGATTAACGATTTCGCCCTTCACGATCGGGTAGTTGACTTGCTTTTCTTGTTGCAAGCACAGAAAACTGCCTTAGCGGATGCTAAAAAACTCACTGAGAAATTAACCAAACAGCGAGCTCAATTGCGATCGGCACTACAGGAAGCAGAACAGGCGGCGAATGCTGTAGCCCAAACCCAACAACTCAAGAAAACTCTGCAAGAATTGCAGCAAACCCAAGCGCAACTGATCCAAAGCGCCAAAATGTCGAGCCTCGGTGAACTTGTCGCGGGTGTAGCTCATGAAATCAACAATCCCGTCAATTTTATTCTAGGCAACCTCGACTGCGCCCGCGACAACATTCAACAGTTGCTGAAACTGATAGAACTCTATCAAAAATACAATCCCGATCCGGAACCGGAAATTCTCGCTTATAGAGATGAAATTGAATTTGAATTTTTAGATCAAGACTTGCCTAAACTTTGCTCTTCCATGCGGGTGGGCGCTGACCGGATTCGCAATATCGTGGTGTCGCTGCGTAATTTTTCTCGCCTAGATGAAGCGGAAATGAAGTTTGTCAATATCCACGAAGGGCTAGATAGTACGCTGCTAATACTGCAAAATCGGCTCACAGGAAATAATGGCCGGCCGGAAATTGAAGTGATTAAAGAATATGGCGAACTGCCACTTATAGAATGTTATCCAGGACAACTCAATCAGGTGTTTCTCAATCTGCTTGGCAATGCAGTAGATGCTTTAGATATGGGCGCCCGTGAGGGCGGTAGGATTCGGATTCGCACGGAACTTTTGCAGGCGGGCGATCGCGCCAGAGTGCTAATTGCTGATAACGGGCCGGGATTTGGCACTCTTGTGAGCGATCAAATGTTTGACCCGTTTTTTACCACAAAACCTGTAGGTCAGGGTACGGGGTTAGGGCTCTCAATCAGTTACCAGATTGTTGTTTTGAAACATCAGGGGTTGATTCGCGCTATTGGTGTACCCGGTTCCGGGGCGGAGTTTTGCGTTGAAATTCCATTGAGACAAAAAAATTAGGGCTGGCGCGTTCACAGCCAGTTTTTATAGACCTTTACTTACTTACAGCAAAATTTGAATAGCATATTTAAATAAAAATGTCAAGAATTATTTTAAACCGTAAGTTGCAGCGAATAGGGCGATCGGGTTCGGTTATCTCGCATCGCAGCATCTAGCCAGTGAGAAAAATTCAAGCGATGATGGAACAGAGAGCAAAAAAAAGTTCTCGAATTGCATGAGTCTGTTTGCATGAGTATTGCGAAGTTGAGTTGCAGTTAAAACTAGCAGGGAATTTAAAACCTTAAGGAAAAATGTAGAATCTTGACCTTAAGACAGAGGTTTTTACCCTTTACGATCCTCAAAATTGGGAATAATATTGAGAAAAGTAAACTTAATTTCACTTCGCCTTGAACTAGCCGTTAAAGCTAGGGAGTTACCGAAAATCGACGGGGATTACTGAAAAATCCAGCACAAAAGTAATCCCAAACCACAAGCTTCTACCGATCGTTACCGATAAACAGAAGGGGAAATATCCCCCCTGTCGCAGTCTTTATCCCACTTTTACCAGTGGGACAGGGTATCACCAACTTTTTATCTGTTGTTACAAGGAGTGCAAAACTCACCCATGTCCACTACAACCGCCAAAACCAAAACAGTGAAAGCCGATCGCACGAGTAGTCGGCCATACTCCTCAACGGATACGGTTCGTACCTATCTGCACGAGATCGGTCGAGTACCTCTGCTAACCCGAGAAGAAGAGATTATTTTCGGGAAGCAGGTACAGCAAATGATGAAATTAATCGAAGCAAAACAAGCACTTGCTAAAGAATGGCAGCGGGATCTGACGAACCAAGAGTGGGCTGCCGAAATGGAGTTGACGGAAGCCGAACTAAACCGGATCTTGCAAATAGGACGGCGCGCCAAGAAAAAAATGATTGAAGCGAATTTGCGCCTAGTAGTTGCGATCGCCAAAAAATACCAAAAACGTAACATGGAATTCTTGGATTTAATTCAAGAAGGCACTCTCGGTTTGGAACGAGGAGTAGAAAAATTTGACCCGATGCGCGGATACAAATTTTCTACCTATGCGTACTGGTGGATTCGCCAAGCAATCACTCGCGCGATCGCCCAACACGCCCGCACCATTCGATTGCCAATTCACATTACCGAAAAACTCAATAAAATCAAAAAAGTGCAGCGGGAACTCACCCAGCAATTGGGCAGATCTCCCTCGCCTGCGGAAATTGCCACCGCCTTGGAACTGCAACCTTCCCAAATTCGGGAATACCTGCTGATGGCAAGACATCCAGTTTCTTTGGACTTGCGCGTAGGAGACAACCAAGATACCGAACTGCAAGAACTCTTAGAAGACGAAACAGCATCTCCAGACAACTACATTACTTCGGAATTGTTGCGGCAAGACCTGAATACTTTGATATCGGAACTTACCCCGCAGCAACGAGATGTGATTGTTCTGCGCTTCGGTTTGGAAGACGGCACCGAAATGTCGCTGGCCAAAGTCGGAGAACGGCTAAATCTCAGCCGAGAACGAGTGCGGCAGCTAGAACATCAAGCCCTCGCCCACCTGCGCCGCCGCCAATCCCAAGTCCGAGAATACTTAGCGAGTTAGTCACTAAAAGAGTTGAGATTTTCCCCAAAATCTCAACTCTTTTTTTTTGTGCAAGCACCCATCGCGAGGACTGTTTGCTTTGAGGCAGGGGTTTCAATCCTTGGAGGAATGTGGGTTGTACCTTAAGTATATGTAGGGTGTGTCGCCATCGATAATATCTAAAAAAGAGTAAAAATCGAGGGGGCGACGCACCTTACAGATTGGGTGGACGAAACAACCCTCCGTTTCACTCCGCCCAACAATTTTATTGTTGCAACATTTTTTCTCGCATGGTATAACTTCCACAAGTTTGTGGGATGGGCGTCCCGCCCGTCCTTTTTGGACGGGCGGGACGCCCATCCCACGTCCCACAAGAGTTTTATTGATTTTTGACACACAATTTAAATGTAGAACAGCTTATAACCTAATACGGTTTACTCCTATAGGGCGGGTTTTGCCTTGATACATTCGATTATTTCATAAATTCTGAGCCCAAGCCGCCCCTACCGCCTTATGGTTGACTTAAGAAATTCGTCAAAAAGCCTTAAGTAAACCGTATTGGCTTATAACCAGAGACTTACGGCCGGAATGCTTCGCCCTTACACTCATTGAGATGCACCCAATATCGTTTGTGCAAATGTCGTTTCCCAGCCCCGGAATTTTAATTAATAAGATGTGGTTTTCAACGGAATTAATATTAATTGTTTACCCGTATTCAGGAATTTTTTTTCGCCCGAGCTCAGCATCAAGTTAAACCCGTTAAGCTAAAAAGGTCAAAAACTCAAAACAATTAACTTCCCACGAGGGCAATTGCTTGATCCTATGCCTATTAATCCCCTCAACCACCGAGTTGCCAAACTTTTCCGCAAGCTTTCCCTGCGAACCGTTCTGATTGTTCCCTTTGTTTTGCAAACAGTCAGCGCCGTTGGCCTAGTAGGATTTCTTTCTTTCAAAAGCGGCCGGGAATCAGTCGAGGATGTAGCGCAGCAGTTAATCGAACAAGTCGGCGAGCGAATTGCCGATCGCCTCACCAATGATTCTGGGCCGTCCGCAATTAGCACTTTTCTCGATCGCCTGCACTTCTCTAAATCTGGACAAACTTTTATTATCGATCGATCGGGCAATTTGGTTGCCGCATCCACCCCAGAAACGCCTTTTGTGAAGCAGCCAAAACAGCAGCCGATGCCATTGCTACCCACCAACAGCCAGGATATCAGAACGCGAGATATTGCTCGGCAACTCGTCAACCGATTTGGCAACTTGCGCACCCTGCAAACAGCCCAGCAATTGACTTTGACGGGCAAGGGATCTCCGCAATTTGTCCGCGTCACTCCCTGTCGAGATGCCAGCGGCGGGGATTGGTTGATTGTGGTGGTGGTGCCAGAGTCGGATTTCATGGCTCACATTCAAGCGAATACCCGCAATACATTGTGGTTGTGCGCGGGTACGCTGGTGTTGGCAAGTGCGATCGGATTGTTGACTTCCCGTTGGGTGACAAAACCCATTTTGCGCTTGAATACCGCCGCCAAAAATCTAGCAAAAGGCGAATGGGATCAACCTTTAGAAATTAGACGCTGCGATGAAGTCGGAGAACTCGCCAATTCCTTCAATTTAATGGCAGCACAACTGCAACAGGCTTTTGCAGAACAAAAATCTTTAACTGAAGCTTTAGCGCAGAGCGAGAGCCAACTCAAGCAATTTATCGAAGCCATACCAGCCGGGGTATCTATCCACGATACGTCGGGTAAAGTCATCTACTTAAACGAAACTGCCAAGCGTTTGCTTTGCCTAGAAACTATCCCCGAAGCGACTTTACAAGAAATTGTAGAAGCTTATCAAATCTACCGCCAAAACCAGCCCTATCCAACTGAAGAAATCCCAGCCTTCCGAGCGCTGCTGGGCGAAACGGTGTTAATTGACGATTTAGAAGTTCATCGAGATGGGGAAATTATTCCTTTTGAGGTGCGCGCCACACCAATTTTTGACGGAGGCGGCAACATTATTTATGCGATCAATGCTTTTGCTGACATCTCAGGGCGGAAACAATCAGAAAAAATCTTAACTGACTACAATCGCACTTTAGAAACAGAAGTTGCTGAACGTACCACCGCCTTAGCTCGTGCTAACGAACTATTACAGCATGAAATTGCCGATCGCAAATTGATCGAACAAAAACTTTACAGTTCGACCGAGCAATTTCTGAAAATATTTGACTCGATCGCAGATATTATCCTGATGATCGAACCCGAAGAAAAAACTATCCAGATTATACCCACCAAAGGAATTTTTCAATACCACAATCACGCGAATCCGAGCGACTCCATCATCGAACAATTTTTTCAGCAGGAAACCGAGGAGATTTATTTCGCTCAAGTTCGACAGGCATTGGCAACCCAACAAACTATTAATTTTGATTACAGTCTCCAGATTAACAACCAAGAAGTTTGGTTTGCTGCTAAAATTTCGCCACTGTCCGATCGCTCCGCGGTTTGGGTAGCCCGCGATATTAGCGATCGCCAGTTAGCCGAATCCCGACTGCTGGAAGCCCAAAAAATTGCCCATATTGGTAGTTGGGAATACGATATAGCCACAGCAACACCCACTTGGAGTGAAGAACTCTATCGTATGTTCGAGCTCGATCCGACTCAAAAACCGCTAGCAACCGCAGAATTAATCGAGCGTTTTCATCCCGAAGATCGATCGCCATATCTGACAATGCTTCAGGAGCGATCTATCCACAAAAAAAGCTTTGAATTCGATCAGCGACTGATCCGCAGAGATGGCTCGCTCACTTACCTTCAAGTCAGAGGGAAACCGGTTTTTGATGAAAAAGGGCAATTGATCCGTTGGTTCGGCACTGTCTTGGATATTAGCGATCACAAACAAGCCGAGACAGCTTTGCGAGAAAGCGCCCAGCGGGAACAAGCGATCGCCCGATCGATCGATCGCATCCGTCACTCCTTAGATATTGACACAATCTTCGCAACCACAACCTCGGAATTGCGAGAAACCCTCAAGTGCGATCGAGTCGCCATCTATCGTTTTAATCCAGATTGGAGCGGCGAATTTGTTGCCGAGTCAATGACGGAAGGCTGGACATCTCTGATCCAAAAACAATCGAACGATTCTGATTGGTCAAACAATCTTTTGGAAGACTCTAGCTGTACAGTAAAAACGCTCCAAACCTACAGAGAACCAGTGCGGGATACCTATCTACAAATAAATCAAGGCGGTATGTACGATCTAGGCGTTCCTTACCGCATGATTGAAGACATATACACCGCTGGGTTTAGTCCTTGTTACGTAAAACTGTTAGAGCAATTTCAAGCTAAATCCTACATTATTGCACCCATATTATGTGGCAGTCAACTTTGGGGTTTGCTCGCCAGCTATCAAAATTCAGCGCCCCGCACTTGGCGCGAAGCAGAAATCAATATTGCGCTGCAAATTAGCACTCAACTGGGAATCGCTTTACAACAAGCTCAATTCCTCGAAGCCACTCAACAGCAAGCAGTACAGCTCCAACAAACCGCCTTAGCAGCAGAAGCCGCCAACCTCGCCAAAAGCACTTTTTTGGCCAACATGAGCCACGAACTCCGCACGCCGCTCAACGCAATTCTCGGCTTCTCCCAATTGATGCAGCGAGGAGCCAACCTCAACCCCGAACAACAGGAAAATATCGCCATCATCAACCGCAGTGGAGAACACTTGCTAACTCTGATCAATCAAGTATTAGATTTAGCCAAAATAGAGGCGGGACGCATTACCCTCAATCCCACAAACTTTAAATTAACCAGCCTGCTGAACGAGGTGGAAGAGATGTTTAAACTTCAGGCACGGGAGCAACAATTGCTGTTAATGTTTAACTGCTCCAGCGATATTCCCGAATACGTGCAAACCGATCGAGTTAAGTTGCACCAAGTTTTAATTAATCTGCTTTCTAACGCCATCAAGTTTACAAAAGAGGGAGGAATTGCGGTGAGAGTAAGTTCGGTTGCGGAACCTGAAAACCAGCAATTGCCAGTCGATAGTTACCAATTACATTTTGAAATAGAGGACACAGGTTCCGGCATGACTCCTGATGAGTTAGATCAGCTCTTTCAAGCCTTTGTGCAAACCAAAACAGGGGAAACATCTCAGCAGGGAACTGGCTTGGGACTCGCCATCAGTCAACACTTTGTCAAGCTGATGGGCGGCATCATTACTGTACGCAGCAAAGTAGGACACGGCACCACCTTCGCCTTTGATATCCCCGTTAGCGCGGTTGATGCGGCGAACATTCAACCAGTACAGCCGTCGCGTCGGGCGATCGCCCTCGAAGCCAATCAGCCGCGCTATCGTATATTGATTGTGGACGATCGCGAGGACAACCGCAAACTGCTGATCAAACTCCTCGCAGCCTTTGACTTTGAACTCCAAGAAGCCAGCAACGGCGCTGAAGCTATTGAAATATGGTCAAGTTTTGAGCCACACTTAATTTTTATGGATATGTGGATGCCCGTGATGGATGGACATGAAGCCACGAAACAGATTAAAGCCACCGTTAAAGGTGAAGCCACCGCCATTATTGCCGTCAGTGCCGCTAACGCCGAGGAAGCGCGAACCGTTACTGTATCAGATGATTCCGATGACTTTATCCACAAACCCTTTCGAGATACAGAAATTTTTGCCACGCTACACAAACATCTCGGAGTGCGTTACATTTACGATGAACCCGAGAATGTGCCGGAGCCAACTAAAATTGAGGCTCCGACTTCAGAGACTATCGCAGCATTACCAGCGGATTGGCTGGCAGCTTTAGAGAAAGCCACAATTGAGTGCGATTTAGAATTGATTCTCAGTCAAATTGAGCTAATTCGCGATCGAAATGACTCTTTAGGTAGCGCTCTAGCTGCATTAGCTAACGAGTTTCAGTTTAATCAAATACTAGCTCTCATCCATCCCGAAACCAAATAATAATGATATTAGATCGGGTTCGTAGTCAGGACTTTAGTCCTCATCAAACTTTGAGGACTAAAGTCCTCACTACAAACGTACAAAGCAATACGGTTCAGTTAAGACTGATCCCCCCTAACCCCCCTTAAAAAGGGGGGGATAAGATTCTTCTCAAAGTCCCCCTTCCTAAGGGGGATTTAGGGGGATCTCCGGGGGATAAACACTGTTAACTGAACGGTATTGACCTATAAAGGTTATTTTACCACACTAAATATGAATCACGAAGCAACTCCCCTGTTAAAAGGGAATATTTTAATTGTTGATGATGTTCCGACTAACTTGCATCTTTTAGCTAAAATACTCTCGAAGCAAGGATACAAAACACGCACCGCACCCGACGGCCAACTAGCTCTAAGGTCGATCGAATTAACTCCTCCCGACTTGATATTGCTGGACATCATGATGCCCGGTATGGACGGCTACACAGTCTGCAAAGAGTTGAAAGCTTCTGCCACAACTAAGGACATTCCGGTTATTTTTATCAGTGCTTTAAATGAAACGTTAGATAAAGTCAAAGCCTTTGAAGTTGGCGGTGTAGACTATATCACAAAACCGTTTCACGACAAAGAAGTTTTGGCCCGCGTCTCAAATCAACTCATGCAGCGCCAGTTGTTCCAACAAACACAATCCTACGCCCAGCAACTCGAACAAACTTTAACTGAACTCAAGAAGACTCAAGCTCAGTTAATACAGAAAGAAAAAATGGCTTCATTAGGTCAACTAGCGGCAGGAATTGCTCACGAAATCAACAATCCAGTCAACTTTATCTCCGGCAATATTGGGATGGCGGACGACTATGCACGAGATTTGGTTCGCCTCATCAAATTGTACCGACATTACTACCCGCACCCCGTGGCAGAAATTGTCGGCGAATTGGAAAAAATTCAACCCGACTTCATCGCAGATGATTATCCAAAACTGCTAAATTCGATGAAAGAAGGTGCTTCTCGGATTAGCGAGATTGTGCTGTCTTTGCGTAACTTCTCCCGCCTTGGCGAAGAAAAGTACAAGTCAGTGGATATTCATGAAGGCATTGACAATACTTTAGTGATTTTGCAACATCGGCTCAAGGAAGCAAACAATATCGGTGATATTGAGGTCATCAAACACTACAGTCAACTGCCAAAAGTTACCTGTTATGCCAGTCAGTTAAATCAGGTGTTTATGAACCTGCTAACTAATGCTATTGATGCCCTGGAAACTCAACCTTCTCCCCGAAAAATTACCATCAGCACTTCAGTAAGTTATGACTCAGAAGCTGCGGTGCACAATCCCGATTCAAAATTGGCAATTCAAAACTCTCAATCCGTTGTGATTCACATTGCCGATAACGGTTGTGGGATCAGCGAGGCAGTGCGCCACCGGATATTTGACCCATTTTTTACTACGAAACCTGTCGGCAGAGGTACTGGATTAGGGTTGGCGATTAGTCACGATATTGTAGTGGAAAAACATGGAGGTAAAATCAGTTGTATTTCCCATCCCGGCGGGGGGACAGAGTTCATTTTGCAGATTCCGATATCTGTTATAGCAGTTGACAGTTGACAGTGGACAGTGGACAGTTGACAGTTGCTCAGAGCTATTTCATTATCCTGATTTTTCCGAGAATGAAACAGCCCTGCACTACAAACATGGTTGATTGTGGGTAATTAACCTACGTAGTTACTTCAAATCGAGCAATCCGCTAGTTTTCAGCTTGGGATTAAACCGGATTTCTTCAGTTACACCGCGAAGTTTCAGCAGCGATAAAATTTCATTTTCCACGCGCCGCGCTACATTTTTCAACAATTTATCTTTGGCAAGTTCATCGGCGACTATACCTTCATAATTTGCGATTTCTTGGGCAGTCATCACTGTTTTGGTGTCGATGGGGTCGTTCCATTTTGCAGCAGCATCGTCACCGTTGCCCTGGGGCTGGGAACCGTTTTCGGCAATCCAACTTGCTCGGATGCTTTCTAGTATAGTGCGGCTGGGCTTCTCAATAGTTTGGACTTTTAGCCAGTAGCAATGTTCGGGTTGGCGTACTAAATGCTGTTTGAGGCTGAGGTAAGTATCGCGAGAATAACCGACGAATTGCAAGACTTTCTCGCTGTCGAAAATCGCATAAACGCCGATTCTTCCCTGGACAAATTCGGGCAATTTCCCCTCGGAGTCAATGTAGGGAATGTATTCTAAGCTGGCGAGATGCTGAATGTCTTCTGTCATTGTTTGTTTGAATTGTCGGTGTTAATTTTTCCTGACGTTTTTCTGATTTTTAACTAATTTCACCTAATTTAAGGTAAAATACGGAGCGCTAAAAAGCTGGGTGTGTATGTCTTCTTCCTTCTTCCTTCTTCCTTCTTCCCGGTTCCTGAGCGAAGCGTCGCCCTGAGCGTAGTCGAAGGGTCTTCTTCCTTCTTCCTTCTTCCTTCTTCCTTCTTCCTTCTTCCTTCTTCCTTCTGTTTAACTAATTCTTGAAAACGCGATAAACGGCGCAGAGGCGGCTGGGTTTAAATATTTTGGCTTGAAACATGAAATTGGGCGGGACGTTGACGATCGCAAAATCGCTCGATTCATGATACTTTTGAAATTCCGCAGGCATTCCCTTCGGCGTGTCGCTGCTGTAAGGGACGGGCTGAAACAGTAGTTCCGCAAACTCAAGGCGCGAGCATTGCAATTGTAGCGCTATTTGTTGCAGAAAGCTTTCGCCGGTTAGTGAACCGAACAGTGCAGCTTGAGCATCCGGTTCGAGGACAAAACTGCTATCGTAGCTTTCAATAATCTTGAGACCCATTTTCTGTATACTCCTGACAGACGGTGGTTATCGGTTAACTGTTGTGCGATCGACTCACCCTGAATTTTACCTGAGACTGACCGTTGTGAAGACAGAAAATATTCGGCACAAGGTCAACAACAATAGCACAATCCCGAAGTTTTGATAAATAGCCCTGATTTATTGCCCGATCGCTTTTATGATGTCCGTATCGGAATCTATCAGACTACGACTAAAAGGTTATGCAGAAGATCCAAAACGCATCATTCCCAGCTTTGAGAATCTCCCCAAACCAGCCGGATTGGCTAGAATTGGCAGAATACGCCTCTATTGCCGGTTCGACGATTGGCACGATTGCTGCGGGATTGTCGGGGCAAATTCTCTACGCTGCCGCCCCGTTAACCGCAGCACTTTCGCTGAATATCGCCAATCGTCAGCGTTTCGAGCAAAAAATGCAACAAAAGGCAAATTCGGCGATCGCAGAGGTACAGGCCGCAGTAGAATGTCGATCGCAGCAAGTTCAGAGACTACCTGGAGAACTTGCAGAACTCGATACCACCGTCTCCGACTTAAAACAAAAAATCCGCATTTTGGAATCGGGTGCCATCGCTGAGGTACAAGCTGCCGTAGCTTCCCTGGAACGCCAAGCGCAGGCACTTCCTGCCGATTCTCAGGAACTCTACACGATGCTGTCGGATTTGCAGCAAAAACTCCGCATTCTCGAAAATAGCGCCCTCAGAGAGCATGATTGGGAAAATGTCAACGTCCGATTTTTGTTGATGAACGAAAAGTTAACTGAAGTTAAAATAATTACAGCAGAGTTGCAGGAGCGATCGAACGAAGTAGACTTGGATCAAGTCCAAGGTTCTCTGAAGCAATTGCAGGATTTGGTCGATCGACCGACAATAGATACAGAGATGCTGCAAACCGAGATTCACTGTTTGCAGAACCAAGTTTCCGAGTTGCAGCGCCAAAATCAAGAAATTGTCAAGCCTTATTTGCAGCGCCTGACTCGCGCCGTCAAGAAACTATCAAAAAATTAGTCTCTCGTAGGTGCGCACTGCGCACCTTACCAATTACCCATTGCTATATTTTTGCCAAGCTTGCCAGAAAACATAAATTGATAAAATTGCCAAGAGCGATCGAAAAGCTAAACTAATAGTACGATCGGACAATCTCGGCAAAAACCGCGTACTGATTTGCGCGCCCAACAAACCGCCACCCCCCAGAATCAACCCCACAACCCACAAAACATTCCCACGCGCCGCGTGTCCCGCCGTCGCCGAAATAGCAGTGATGACGATGACACCCAAACTCGTTTGAATTGCGGTTTTAATGCTTTCTCCTAACAGCAAGATTTGCAGGGGAACCATAATTACGCCACCGCCTACGCCGAACAAACCTGCTAATAAACCCGCCGCACTGCCTGTCACAATTTTAGCAAAAGTTGGATTGAATAAAATATTTGAATTATTTGGTAATTCGTGACTTGTACCAAGGGTAGCCGAAGTATTAGCAATTGGTGATTGAGCATTTTCTCCTTGTGCTTCTTCGGCTTTTTTCGCTGTCAGGCGCTTGCGAACTTCAATCAAATAAATATTCAGCCACAACAACAACCCAAAAGAAACTAATAGCAAGTAAGGCGGAAATATCCCTGTCAAATAAGCACCGATTTGTGCTGTGATGACGGCGGGAAATCCGATACCGGCGACTTGATTCAAGCTGAGGTAGCCCATACGCCAATTCTGGATGCTGCCAGAAAGAGCTGTAATGACGATCGACAAACCGCTAGTAGCAACCGCTTGCACCGGAGCATACTTGAGAGCCACCAACAAAGGCACGAGCACCGTACCACCGCCAATACCCAAAAAACCCGCTAGAATTCCGGCAAAAAGTCCGGCCGCACCCAAAATCAATAATTCGCTGACAGTCATTATATCAAGTCCGGTTAATTGCTAATAAAACCTCTACGGGCATTGGGCATTGGGCATTGGGCATTGGGCATTGGGCATGGTCAGACAAAAGTATGATAACTATTCAACCGGACATGATATTAGTCAATAGTCAACTCTTAACTCTTAACTGTCAACTGTCAACTGTCAACTCTTAACTCTTAACTGTCAACTGTCAACTATTAAGACTCATTAGTTGAGCCATCAGGCATAATTGCCCGCCTCAAATCTGCATCGCGGAAGTTAGTTCGATTGAGATTAGCGTCAATCAAAACCGCTTCCACCAAAATAGCCCCGCTCAAATTAGACCAGCATAGCTTTGCCCGGTACAAATTAGCACCGCTCAAATTAGCTTTTACCAGCGTTGACCAACTCACATTGGCAACTCTCAAATTAGCATTGCTCAGATTAGCATCGGTGAGATTAGCTCCAACCATCGTTACTTGGCGCAAGTCTGCACCAGTAAGATTTGCCCCGCTTAGCATCGCCCCGCTGAGGATTGCAGTTGTCAAGTTTGCTCTTTCCAAAAGCGACTCGCTGAGAATGGCATTTGTGAGGTTTACCGCTTTGAGAGTTGACCAACTCAAATTTGACTTCATCAAATTAGTACGAATCATGCTAGCGTCCGTTAAGTTGGCCGCAAATAAATTCGCTTCGGTAAAGTTGGCTTCGGTCAAATTAGCTTCAGTCAAGTTTGCCTTGCTCATATTCACTTCCCTCGCCATTGAGCCACGCAGGTTCGAGCCGGTCAGGTTTGCTCCGCTCAAATTGCCCCGGCTCAAATCGGTACCGATGAGATTTGCTTCGGTGAGGTTGGCTTCCGTCATGTCCACCCCTGCCAATTTCACCTCGCGCAAGTTCGCTCCTGTCAGGTTAGCGCCTTTGAGGTTTGCATCTTGGAAATTCGATCGGGTAAAGTTAGCCTCGCTGAAGTTGACCCCTTTTAAGTCGGCTCCCGCGAGGTTAATCTCTCGAAAAATTCTTTCTCCGGCCGCATATTGCCTCAGAATTCGATCGGCCTCCATGTCATTCGCCTCGCAATTTTTGTTTCAAACGTTAGAGTGATGGGTTTTACCACATCATCCCAGATAACCACCGTATTCACCCTGCACGGTGTAGTATCGGTAGAATTTTTGCACTCTGATTTCCTGGCACTGCTGTGCGAATCTATTCTAGAGGGCCTCACAAATGTCAGCGCTTCTGAGAGAATTAAAAATAGGGTAAAAATATCAACAGTCAGCAGTCAAGAGCCAGCGACCACAAACAACTGACAACTGAACCACAAACAACTGACAACAGACAAAGGAAATTTTAAAATGCCTGACAATTTGAGAAGCCAAGCTGTGACTGGGGGCGTGGAGCGCGCGCCCAATCGAGCCATGCTGCGGGCCGTCGGTTTTGGCGACGGCGATTTCACTAAACCCATTGTGGGCATTGCCAACGGGTACAGCACGATTACGCCCTGCAATGTGGGATTGAACGAGCTCGCTTTGCGGGCTGTTGCGGGTGCAAAAGAAGCCGGCGGGATGCCACAGATGTTCGGTACGATTACTATCAGCGACGGGATCTCGATGGCAACTGAAGGGATGAAATATTCCCTGGTTTCGAGAGATGTGATTGCAGATTCGATTGAAACTGTTTGCAACGGCCAAAGTATGGACGGGTTGCTGGCTGTGGGCGGTTGCGATAAGAATATGCCGGGGGCAATGATTGCGATCGCCCGCATGAACATTCCTGCTATTTTTGTCTACGGTGGGACGATCAAACCGGGACACCACAACGGACAAGATTTAACCGTTGTCAGCGTTTTTGAAGCAGTCGGTCAATTCAGCGCGGGCAAAATTGATGAAGCAGAGCTCACCGCAGTGGAAAAAAAAGCTTGTCCGGGTGCGGGCTCCTGCGGCGGAATGTACACAGCAAATACAATGTCCAGCGCTTTTGAAGTGATGGGCATGAGTTTGCCCTATTCTTCGACAATGGCTGCTGAGGATGCCGAAAAAGCTGATAGCGCTGAGGAATCTGCCAAAGTTTTGGTGGAAGCGGTTCGGAAACAGTTGTTACCGAGCCAAATTTTGACACGCAAGGCCTTTGAAAATGCGATCGCGGTAATCATGGCAGTCGGCGGTTCAACCAACGCTGTGCTGCATTTATTGGCCATCTCAAATACGATCGGCGTTGAACTGTGCCTCGACGATTTTGAAACAATTCGAGCCAAAGTGCCAGTCTTGTGCGACCTCAAACCAAGCGGCAAATACGTAGCCGTCGATTTGCACAAAGCCGGCGGCATTCCGCAAGTCATGAAAATGCTGCTAGAAAAGGGATTGCTACACGGCGATGCGCTGACAATTAGCGGCCAAACTATTGCTGAAGTGTTAGCAGATATTCCCGCCGAACCGCGCGCTGACCAAGATGTCATCCGCCCTTGGAATAACCCGATGTACGCCCAAGGACATTTAGCAATTCTCAGGGGAAATTTGGCAACAGAAGGAGCCGTTGCTAAAATTACAGGTGTTAAAAACCTGCAAATCACCGGCCCAGCGCGGGTATTTGAATCGGAAGAAAATTGTTTGGAGGCAATCTTGGCCGGCAAAATTCAAGCCGGAGATGTGATTGTCATCCGCTACGAAGGGCCCAAAGGCGGGCCGGGAATGCGCGAAATGTTAGCACCAACTTCGGCAATTGTTGGTGCAGGTTTAGCCGATTCTGTCGGCTTAATTACTGACGGCCGCTTTTCCGGCGGAAGCTACGGCAGGGTTGTCGGTCACGTGGCACCAGAAGCGCAAGTTGGCGGCACAATTGCTTTGGTAAATGAGGGCGATTCGATTACGATTGATGCTAACAATCGCTTGTTGCAGCTCAATGTTGATGATGCAGAATTGGAGCGGCGCAGGGCTCTTTGGCAGCCTCCTAAACCTCGCTATACTAGGGGCGTTTTGGCTAAATACGCTAAGTTGGTTTCTTCTAGCAGTCTCGGTGCTGTGACTGATTTGGGTTTGGGTTAAAGAAAGAAGACTTTTTTTAACCGCAGATAAACGCAGATGAACGCAGATAGTATTTTATCTGCGTTCATCTGTGTTTATCCGCTGATATCTGCGGTTAAAAAATCCCAATCTAATTAATGGGCTACAATTCAGTATTTCATCAATCAACCATCAGAAGTCTGTCGAATCTTTATAATTAGTGAGTGTATGTTAAAATGGTTGAGTTTATTTTATTCAATTTTTTTTTACTGCGAGTAAGCAATCAAATATTGTATAGCAATAAAATTGCTTACAATAAAAATATTATCTAGCTATAAAGAGAGAGTTTTAATTGCTATTAAAGTGGATATTTTAAGCTGTACAATAAATTAATATATTATATTTAAATGTTGACTTTTTAGGAAATATGCAGTATATTTGATTAAGGTATATAAACTGTTTAACTCCTATTCTAAGTATGGCGCGTGGCGAAACCCTCAGAAAACTCTTCAAAAGCTTCTCTCATAACGAGAGAGAAGGGTTTTTGGCTGCAGCTATGGAAATTATTGAAGAAGAAAGAAATAAAAATCACCTCTTACTTGCTAGAGACTTGGAAAAGCTGCTTCAAAACGGCAATGGATACATCAAACCCCTAGCTGCTAACCCAACTCCCTGGAACCAATTTCCTGAGCCTCCTAAAGACAAGGATACTGGACTTGCCTTGCTTGATGTCAAACAATTTGACCTTACTTGGGAGCACATTGTACTGAGTGAAAAAAATTTTGATGTCCTGCAAGAAATCGTCCTCGAAAATCGTAAACAAGATATCCTTGCAGCCTATAACCTCAAGCCAAAAAGCAAATTACTTTTTTGTGGCCCACCAGGATGTGGTAAAACTCAAACTGCAAAAATCCTATCTAGCGCCTTGGGGCTGCCGCTTGTTTATGTGAACCTAACAGCGGTATTCTCTTCTTACTTGGGTCAAACTGCAACCAACCTTCAGAAAATTTTTACCTACATTGAAAAGGGTGAGTGGGTTGTTTTGTTTGATGAGTTTGATGCTATAGCCCGCGATCGCGATAACTTAAATGAACATGGTGAAGTCAAACGCCTAGTGAATAGCTTGTTACAGTTAATCGATAATGTGACAAATCAAAGTATATTCGTCGCTGCTACCAATCACGAAAAACTACTGGATAGTGCCGTATGGCGACGATTTGATGAAGTTATTTTCTTCGATAATCCAACGGTTGAACTGCGGACGGCGCTTTTAAGTCGCTATCTGTCGGCGATCCGTTATACTGCTATTAATCTATCTACTTTTGCCGCTCGGCTTGAAAGTGCTACTGGAGCAGATATCGAACGGATCTGCTCAGATGCAATTAAAGCCGTGGTTCTGCGAGGAGAACGTACCCTGACTGCTGATGATTTAGAGGTGGCGATTGGGCGTTTTATAGAAAGACAAAGTATAATAGCAAATTCACAATAATTATATACGTCTAATCATAATGGTAAGTAAGTTCGATCACCTGCAATTGCCGAGAATAATAAACATTGAATCACCTCGACGCTCTGCTCGTGGTTTTGGTGGTCAAAGACGTACTGATGTTACTGGACACGGCAAACAGCTATTAGGTCAAATCTCTACCTTGATTGAGCCTATTAAGCAAAATGCCAGCCCCTTCCGTCTCGATCCAAAATTAATTTTTAAGATTAAAATTGCTAAAAAATGCTATTTCTCAGAAGACATGGTGACTCAAGCAGGACTAAATTTACTAGCTTGTGAACCGAATAAAGCCATCGTTGTCTTTTCCTCCGACAATCAGCTAACTGAATTCAAGAGACGGTTAGAAAATTACAGTCAAATTCAAGATGGCCCGAAGTATGAATACTTAGGAGCGATTGATGAGCTAGTTCCCCTCGAACGTGAAGATCGTATTGGTCGTTTGTTGGAGCTAAAGCCTGTACAATTAGATGAAATTGCCTCCTTAGATTTGGAACTTTGGCACACAGGCGATCGCAAAGAGATGCGAAAGTATTTAGATGATATCGCCGAAGTGCTAGAGAGCTTAGCCAGCGATACTGCTCTGATGAGAATGAGCGATCGCTACATAGGTGAATATCTGTGTATTGCTCGGATTAAAGTCACCCACGAAGTTTTAGAGCTTTTGCTGGAAGAGAAAATCGTTAAAGAAATCGATCGCCCTCCCCAACCTGCATTTGAAACAAATGCTGATTATAATCTGCCAATTTCGGATTTTCCCGAAGTTGTTGCCCCACCTGAAGATAATTGTGGCATTCTGGTTATTGATTCTGGTGTACAGCGTGGTCATCCTTTAATTGCTCCGGTGTTGGGTGAAACTGAAGTATTCCCAGATGCGAAAAGGGAATTCATAAGAGGTGGCTCTGACGATGTAAATGGACATGGTACTAATGTCGCTGGAATTGCTATCTATGGAAATGTTGAAAACTGTATTAAACAGCGTTCATTCGATCCAACGGCTTGGCTATTCTCGGCCCGTGTGACAAACGAAAAAAACGAATATGATGAAGACCTTCTCGTAGAAACTCAACTTGATCAAGCCATTCGTGCTTTTGTTGAACAGTATCCCAATTGCAAGGTTATAAATATCTCTCTAGGTAACGCTGACCAAATTTACCGAGATGGGGTGAAGCAGTTTCGATTAGCTGCAATGATAGATAAAATTGCTTATGACTACCAACACAAAAATATTGTTTTTGTGATTTCAGCAGGCAATGCTTTTTATGAAGAGGCAAAATCAGATGAGCAACTACGGACTGATTACCCAAATTATCTGCTGAAAAAGAGCGCTCGAATTATCGATCCAGCGACTTCAGCAATTGCAATAACGGTAGGTTCTTTATCATTTGGTCGCGGTAGTATTACAGAACCTTCTGATGTTCGTCGTCAGGCGATCGCAAAACTACCAGGATACCCCTCTCCGTTTACTAGAACTGGTTTTGGGGTCGATGGAATGATTAAGCCTGATGTTGTAGATTTTGGCGGAGATGTTGTAATAGACCTCAAATACAAAGAAGGTCTGGATTTACCTAAATCCAAATTGCAACTATCAGATAATGTAGCGGGAGTTTCTGTTGTTACTCTATCCAAAGATTTGAAAAGTTCTTTATTTCAAATCTGTAGTGGTACAAGTTTTGCAGCTCCTCGTGTTGCCAATACTGCTGCTCAACTTTTCACAAAATATCCAAATGCCAGTTCTAATCTCATTCGGGCGCTTATTGTCAACTCGGCGATTCTTCCTAAAAAAATTCCGCCAGAATTTGAATGTAACAAGAAGCAGTCTCAAAGTGAAAATACAAAACAAATTAGAAAGCAGTTAGCCATCTATGGTTATGGACAGGCTGACTTAGAACGTGCAATGTATTCTGCTGAAAACTACGTTGTTTTATCAGAAGATAATGTTTTTATCAAATTAGGATATTTTCATCTTTACGAAATCCCCCAATTGCCACCTGAATTTTTCAAAGTAAAAGGCACTCGTAGATTGTCAATTACCTTAGCCTTTGATCCGCCAACTCGCCCAACTCGTGGAGACTCATATCTAGGAGTCACAATGGAATTTGAACTTTTTAAAGGAATCGATCGTGAAATTGTTAGGACGGCTTATGAATCTGCTAGCAAGACGAGTTCTCCTGATGAGTCCACCGATAATACAAAAGTAAAGTTAAAGGCAAAACATGGGGCTGGGATTGAAGTTAAATTGTCTCCAAGCTCCATTATTCGGAAGAAAGGAACAGTGCAAAGGGGGCAAGTAGAAATTTTTCCTCAGTCTACAAAATATGATGAAGGGCCGATGAATCTGATTGTGAGTTGTAATCGTAAATGGGCAAAATCAGATGAAATTGAAATACAGCGTTATGCGTTAGTTGCTTGCATTAGCCATTCCGATCCTGAAGTTGATTTATATAATCGTATGCAAATCCAGATTGCCCAGAGAGAGAGAGAAAGAGCAAGAGTTTAACTGATGATGGGGTACTCGAAGTCACCAGACTAAAACAGTATAAGAGATACAAATTATACCTTGATTTGTGTTAATGATGTGAGCCAATTTTCCATCATGTCAAACTCCGCAATTTAGATCGCCCGTTAATCTCTCTCACCAAAATCTAACGCAATTAGCGCTGATTCAAAAAGCGGCTGGCCATCGACATTGCGTCAGTAATATCTACGTCGCCGTCTCCATCTCCATCTAAAAACGCATTCAAAACGGGATTTGCGCCCTGGGCTGGATTTTGAGCGT